>Ga0209611_10008403_pt1 | contig 16157 bp, 12 predicted proteins | sample S1TSphgellanicum_3_FD_187693 | JGI IMG/M metagenome (GOLD analysis project Ga0209611, IMG submission 187693) | Host-associated microbial communities from peat moss isolated from Minnesota, USA - S1T2_Fc - Sphagnum magellanicum MG (SPAdes) (version 2) | ecosystem: Host-associated > Plants > Peat...
TACATGTGCATAAGAACATCGATGTGTGCAATTTCAAACATGATTGAAAATGAGTTTTTATAACATTTTTGAAAAATCCTTATTCAAATATGGTTATGTTTGTCATGACAACAAGTACTTTTGTTGAGGGTTCATAAAAAATGGTCAATTTGTATGTTAATGATTGTTACACCCCCAAAAAAAAGTCATGACTCGAATAAGCTTTTGTTTCATACTCACATCTCAAAATCTTGGAAAATTCAACTAGTTTAGCCTTACAAAAAAAAAACATTATTGACCTTTGAAATCGTGAACTTCATTATCAACTTGTTTAGCCATTGGGTCATGATTGTCATCAAGATTAGGCTTAGGAGTAAACAACTTTAAAACATTGATAATGGGACTCTAAGCGCCTTGAATTGAAATTTTGATTTGAGTCAAGACTTCGACTTGGGTTGAGACTTGGCCTTAGTGTAAAAACTAATAAAAAATGTCAAGGTGGAATTCTTTGTGATAAAAAATGAAAGATAAATTCTATGTATAGGAGAGATTCTAAAAACAATAATTTTTTTTAAAAAAATGTAAGAGATCTGAATGACCAAGGTAGAACTTCAAAGTTCTAGAAACCTTAAACAAAGGTTTCAATAACCTAATCTCAACAAGATTTTTTCTATGAAAACTATTTTAGTAGGATGGAAAAACACTTATGAAATTTGAACAACTCAAATGCTTATTTTCGCTTTTGTATTTTAGGTTATTTTTTTATTCTTTTTGTTCTTTCAAAATTCTAATGATATATCACAAGAATTCAAAAAAAAATAGTGACAAACTCTCAAGTTGTAAGACTTCGTTATATTGCCCAAAGGATAACAAATTACAAAAGAAAATGTCTCTTCATCTCTTGTACCTAGTTGAGACACAAGCTACCAACAATTCTAGAAATAAAATGAATCAACCATGTTCATCGTGGAAAATTTTGGGATCTTATCATTGGAAGAAAACAATGTGGTCCACCTTGTAATGCCATTGAAAAGAACTTGATAATAATAACGCCAACTACTGAACAAGTTAATACCTTTTATTAATTTCTCAATGACTCCAAAAGGGATCACCAACCTAAAACTACACCTACCAACCAAAATGAATATTTTCTAAAAAATTGTAAAAAATTGTTGATTAACATTGAAGTTGAGACTTAAAATTTCTCCCTTCTTATTTTGCATATATTGTAACCTTCTTGTCAAAACAATTTATGTTACAATTTCATGTGATAGGCATGTTTATAATTTTTCTTTTCATTATATATATATAAAGAATTTTTTAATTTTTTTAATGCATATATATAGCCTTTCATAGTGACAATTTTGTTTTGACTTTTTTTGCCCATCAAAATTCATGGGATGTGCCATGATAGATGTAAATTCCTTCCTTGATAGGATGTATCATTGCCATAGCTAATGAAGGGAAGGCTAAAGGGAGGTTGTTGGAATCTTTGTCACGTGAACAATAAATTTGGAAGCCAAATTCCTTTTTGGACCAATTTTAGAGCAAAAAGCACTTTCAATCTTCAATTTTTTCATTATGTCACTTTTGTCATTTGATTCTATGTTTTAGTAGAGGTGGTTGTTCTCACACCAAATTCACTACACTTTTAGGGATAAGTTTTTGCAACTAATTTTTTAATATCACATAAAGCCCTTGAACTAAGCAAGTAATTAGTGAGAGAGATTATAACTAGTTCTTTGTATAAAACCTTTAGAAACATCTTACATTGATAAATTTATATGTCATACTTTTAATTTATTATTAAATTCAATTTCCATTGCTAATATGATACCGAAAAAATCAAGAATTTTTCGAATAAAAATATTATATACACAATAGGAAATTCTTGCCAAAAAATCTTCATTTAATTTCAATCTCAAAACTGAACATCATATTTCTAAATACATTTATATTTTACCTAAAAATTGATCATCACTACCGGTGCGAATCAACACCGAGCCCAAGGTAGCAAGACTAATTGTAACTAATTGTTTGTAGCACAAGAATCCATCAAACTAAGCAAGCAATTAGCAAGCAAGAGAGCTTTCCATAAACCCTAAACCCTAAACCTCACCCATGTTCTTATGCAAGAAAGAGACAATCCATAAAAGTACTAAGATCCGTAGTAAAAAAAGTACCTCAAACTACCAATTTGGTACCCCCTTGATCTCCTTTATATCATTTCCGTCCCACCTTTTGAACTTCAACTCCAATGTCAACTAAATTGGGGTTCCAAAAGAGCATTCGATAAACATACAGAGATTTGTAAAAAAAATTCACGAAAACCGGTTCAAGACCCCCTTGATTTCCTTTATATCACTTTTGTCTTGCCTTTTGAATTTCAACTCCAATCTCACAAAATTGGGCCTTCAACATGAAGTGAGTTTACCTGACTTGATGAATAATTTTAATATCCTAACTAATTTTCATATACCAAGGAAACCCTCAAACCTAAGTAGGTAATTAATTATAAGTTAATTATAATGTAATTATAGAGTGTGTGTGTTTCTATTTATTCAAAGTCTATGGTTTCAAGTGAAGTCGCTAAATGTAATGGAGTTATATTATTATCATTATTGAAATGTTTTTTCAAAAATTAATTATCTCTTTCAAGCCTAGGGAGAATGTAATGGTGGTATTATCATTATTATTATTATTATTATTGTATTTTTTTCTCAAAAATTAACTATCTCTTCCAAGCCTAGCTATCTCACTCCGAAAACAAAACTCCCTTCTTATGTCTATGTGTACTTTGAGGGATCTTCCTCAACAAAAGAGCCCTTGTGCATTATGCCAAGGGAGCTCCCCCAATTTTATATGTTCCCACGTTCCCATGTAAACATTTTCTTTCTAGGAATCAAGAAAGAAGCAAGAAAATTAAAAGAGAGTTGTTTAGGTAAGGGGAGGGTTCCATTACTTGTGCATTCTCCTGAGGTTTGGGAACTCCCTAGGGTGCCCCCCCTCAGGAGCCTCCCTTACAACTTTCTTCTTTCCACTTACTTGGATATGAAAAGACAAATATTAAAAGAAAAGGCACATGATAAAAGCAAACTAACATGTGCCTTTTCATGTCCATGTTATTTAGTAAAATCAAATTTGAGATTGACACAAATAATGATGAACTATTGAGAACCATGTCAGAACGAACATAACAAGAGAAGAAAAAAAAAGGTGAAGAGAGAGAGAGAGGTCAGGACATAATAAATCTTGAATAATAAATAAAACTTGAATATTCTAAACAAAGTATGAATTATATTTAATTATGTTTTTTTTTATTTGACACTGGAGTTATCCATGTAAAGTCACCTTGTCTTTGGGCCTGCTTTCACCCCTATATTCCCTCTTTCAGCGGTATCCGCAAAGTAAGGAAATTTTACTATATCTCAATAGGAAATGTTGAAACTCAGCATTAAATGCACAAGGTTCGAGAGTAATTATAGCAGTCCTACAGGTAGGAGCAGTATATATATGTAACAGCAGCAACAGTGAGTGCAGGCGCTCAGGAGGAAAAGGAAAGAAACAGTGAGTGCAGGCGCTCAGGAGGGAAAAAGGAAAGACAGGATACCACCCAAAAAAACATTGATGGAAAAACTAGTTTGGGTCCCAGTTAGTAATTTCTCGTTTTGTAAAATTTTCATTCCCAGTTGCGCATTCAATTTGATGCCCTATTATGTCGAAACTGGCTGTTCTGGTCCCCCTAATCATGAGACTTTACGGAGAACTCCACTATATAATAGTCTTGGATTAATCGAGATGTTTTTCAGGGGCCCAAGGGGTTGTAGACTCAAGTTTAGAGAAAGAGAGAGAGAGAGCGTGTGTGTGTTTGTGCGTGGAAAGCAGCAGCTGCTGCTGCAAGACGGTGTTCGCTGATACCAACGAGGAGGAGGAAGGAGGGGATGGATGCAGCTTGCAAGCTGCCTGAAGAAGTAGCAAGCAAGCACTTGGTTTTGTTGTTTTTGGTGTTTTTTTGATTTGTTTGGTTTTGTCGTTTCTGTTGCCGTCACTCTGTCTTTTTTTTTCCCCCCTTTTCTTGCACTCATTTCTTGAGCTGCTTCTTTGCTTTCTCTCTCTGTCTCTCTTTCTTTCTCTGTGTCTAACTGACTGACTGATGAGCCGCTTTCTCTTTCTCTCCGACTTCCCTGCCTTCAAGCCTCGCCCTTGCCTTCCCACCACCACAAGCAGCAGCAGCAGCTTTGAGTTTCCAAAAGCCTAGCTTTCAGATTTGTGTGTGTGTGTGTGTGTGTGATGTGTGTGACCAGTCGCCTGCTGTAGCGATCAGCTGTGCTGTATCGTCGTTTGGGGGAGTAGAAGAAGTGGCAGAAAGCGTTGTCAAAGAAACCTGAAGAAGCCAAAGCCCAATAGTTGAATCGTCGAGGTATGAAAATGGCGCTGTGAACCTCTTTCTCTTGTTTTCTTTTTTTTTGGAGGGTATTATTGTGTGCGCGCATCTCGGGCTTTCCTTCGATTTGGGTTCGGTTCGGTTTTTGTTTTTGTTTTTTTTTTTTTTTTTTTTTGGTGGGTTTCCTTTCTGACAATGCCGCTCGGTGGACACTTCGCTTCCCTGGGAGATCCGTCCCTTGTGTGCTAGTTTTGTTCTGAACACTGACAAATAGTGATTTGCGCATTTGCGGATCAGACCTTGATTGTATTGTGTGTGCGTGTGTGTGAATCTACTTCAGACGGTTTCCTGTTGTGATCGACGATTGCCATCGTCCATCAGGCTCGTCTTCTGATTGGGGTATATATGTATATATATTTGGCTCTTTCTCTTGGCAGCAGAATTCTCCTCTCCTTTTTTCGGCCCTTTTTGCTCAAAAGTTTGTAGTGTTTTTGAATGTGTCCACAGCACAGTATTGATTTGATTGACACTGCTGTGAAAACATGGAAATCTTCTGGCTTGCTTTTCATCAAACAATAGCAGCAAGTTATAATCAAGTGATAATACTTGGATTCAGTGCCATTTGGTCTTTGAAACATGATTGATAAATCTTTGAGTGTGAGGCAATCCTTTGACAATTAATCAAGCTTTAGTTGCTTGTCACCATTGAATTTTTTTGCAATTTTTTGATGCCCTTTTCTTTGTCAAGACATTGTTTGAATTCAATCTGCTGATCTGGAATGCATTCTGTGCATGTGTGAGCTGAATTTCATGCGCCATTTCAGTCCTTAAATCCTCATAACCATTTTATTTACTGGGCCTGTGGGGTTTTTTTTTTAGGGTTCGGGTGTTCACAGCAGTAAGGACCTGATGAAACCTAAGATTGGTTTCTAAGAAGGTTTCAAAGGTCTATCAGAAAATGGCACTCAATTTTCGACCGAAAAAGGAGGCAGTAGTTCACATGGCTAATCCACCTTTAGCAGTGCATGATGATTTGGCACCATCTCTTATGGGACCAGTGCCAAAGCAACATGCTAGTCGCTTACATGTTACCTTAGAAACTGCAATAATTGTTATCATGGTGTTTGGAGTTGGTGCACTGTGTTCCTGCTGTTACCATTGGGGATGGCGCCTCCAACATAACCAGGCACAAGGCTCCAGGCCTACAGAATCAACTTTGTCAAATTATGTTTTGGGGGACCCATCAGGTATTCCAGAAGATGTTAACTCTCGGAGTATGGACCCTCAGAAAGCTCAAAAAATGAAACAGGTATGCCCCCTTTGTTCAGTTTGATGACTTTTTGTCTGCATGTATGTCCATCCATCGCCAAGTGATGTCCATGCCTCTTTGTACAATTTTCAAAGTTACATTGACTTACACTTGTAACCAGCAGGTACAATTCTGTACTACAACTGTTCCAATCTGGATTCTAGCTGTAATGGTGATTTGAAGCCCCTTAGCTTCAACAATTTGAGACTGTGATTTGACTTTTAATGGGTCAAGTTATGAGTATTGTGGTTTTGGTTTGTTTGTTTTTTTCCATTGGTTCTCTTATGCAGATGTGGTGATGAGATTGCAGGAGTATACAATGCAAGTGTTGATGCCCGGAGATGATGTTCCTAGGTTCATTGCATGGACTGCACCTCACAGAATTCCTCCTGTTCTTGACCCAACAGAGATTTCACTATGACTGTATGGGATGTGAGTTTTTATTGTAACAATCAGCTGCTCCGCCTCCTCGTACACACAGAAATAGGCAAGACAAAGACCAGTTGAGTAGCAGTTGTGGGAACAGCAAGATAGATAACTAGGTCATCTGGTGTGTAAAGTGCAAACCTCAACGTCTCATGGCCGATGCTCAAGGTCATGTCATACATCTCATAATAGATGCTCAAAGACAATGAGGTTTGTGAGCTCTAGTCTCTTGTAGGCGGTTGTTTGAAAGGGAGCTGAATGTCAGATTATGAATAGGCAACATCAAGTTTGTATTTTTTTGCCCTGCAATTATGTGTTGGGTCACAGTGGAACATAGAGAATGTGTCATCCATTATTTCCACAATGGAATGGGTTCCTAGTTCCTACCTGTAAAGTATGAAGAATGTAGTCACCTTTGAGCTTCGTCCAACTGGAAACGAAAATTGGCTGAGCTTGTATAATAGCTGGTTAACTGTTGTTGATGGTCTTTCATTTGCCAGGTTGCCAATCTTAAGCAAATTACACCCTCTATGTTCATGTAAAACCCTTGATTGTCATTTTGTAGTGGATTTGGAGGGCATTGTATGCAAAAGAATGCTTTGAATATTTAACTTGTGAGAATTAGGGTTTTTGGTGTAGGAGTAATACCAGATAGGTATTGTATTTGGTGCAAAATCACTAATTATCACATTCAAATTTAATGTTCATCACTTCCAATCAACAAATAGGAAGTATGCATAGTACACACTAAGAGATCATATAGATGTCACATGTGAACCAATTGTTGTGGCCGGTCGATTGATCAAATGCTGACACTTCACCTCTTATAGTGGAGTTTAGTATATCTTAGATACAAACTTGGGAAGTTACAAGGCTTGGAAAATATTGTTGGCCCATTTTGATTATCATGGCTGTTATTTTTTTCCCCTAATGTCAGAAACTAGAACCTATACCTAATGAAACACTTAATTTTAATTTGAACGTTCGCCCTTTGTTTTATCAATAAGCATAATAAGTGATTGTAGACAATTTGATATATTGGGGTGCTTGGAGGAGATGACAATCACCCAACTTCACAAAGGAATTTTGTCAAGCCAAGGAATGGCACAAATAGCAAGAAACTTTAGATCACACGAATAATCAAGACACTACAACAAAGTATCACATGTCACCCCTAAAGTCACCCTGTCTTCACCCTCTCTTTCACCCCCCTATCCCTCTCTTTCAGTGGTATCTGCCAAATACTGAAATTTTATTAAATCTCAATATGAAATGCTGAATTTCAGCATTTAATGCACAAGGTTTGAAAGTAATTATAGTAGTTGTACAGGTAGGAGCAGTGAAAATATATATGTAGCAGTGGTGGAGGAGTTCAGGGAAAAGGAAAGACAGGATGAAACTCAGTTTAACACCAAAATTGGTGGACAAACTAGTTTGGGTCCCAGTTATTTCGTTTTGTAAAATATTCATTCCCAGTTACGCGTTTGATGCCCGATTCTGCAGAAACTGGCCGTTCTCGCCCCCGAATCGTGTGACTTTACTCATAACTCTATTGCCTATCTAGAACTTTGACATATCTTAATTATTTTGTGAATCTAGTCTGAGAAGTGCCCTATTGGATCCCAACCAGGATATAGATGACAATTCAAGCCCCAAAGAATGGATTTGGTCCCAATGTGCATTTATATTTAGCTGATGTAAATGAATATTCTTTGAATGCAATGTATCTGACAGGGTTTTTTTTTTTCAAATTCCTCAATCAGGTTCACTGGCGAGGATCTCGAGCATTGATTAGCATTAAATGACGATTGTCCTAAGTGGGTTGTAACATTTTTCCAAAAGTGTTGTTGCAAGTCAAGACCAAAGAAGTGCCTAGGTCTAGGTGTGGCTGACTTAATTATTTTGAAAAATGGCGAAAAAATCCCTAGAGTCACGAATTTTTCATGTAATTTTTTGTTTTTTGAAAAAAAAATCACCAAGTTGCAAAATCTCACCACACAAAAAAAACACTAGTACTAGTATGTGATCATCTTGGTTGGTATTATAGACTAGTTGGACTCGATTTGTAGGGCACTCAATGGGTCAGCGAGATCTGACCACATCATAACTCTAGGCTCAACTCAAAGCCCCAAACATGATTTTGGGAGGATTGACCTAATGGGTGGAAAATAACCATGCAACAAAAAATGTAGGGTAAAGCTCCAATGTGGCATTCCCAAACTATCCCCACCCATGGGGCTTACCCACCTTAAAGCACAAGGTGAACCTTATCATAAGCCTAAACATTTATAGATTGCAAGGTGGTCAACTTAAGAGAGATCTTACACCTACTATTAAAGAGCGACAAGATGTTATGTCTACTTGTAGGTTTAAGGTCCCTTAAGTAAACATAAGGTTCTTGTCATTCCTAAATAGCAGACGTAAGGTCTCTCACACTCCTAAAATAGTATGCATAAGATTCCTTTTCTTTTTGAAGAGGGATAATCACAAAAAAAAAAAAGGTGCCCTCCAAATACACTAGGAAATTTTTTCAAGTGCTTTACTCAATTATAAGTCACTTGGTGTTCAAGGGCCTAATATTCACCCATTTGCATGTGTGTTGTGTCCTTTTGTCACGTTGAGGTTTTCCATGGATAAGTGGGATAGATAAATTGAAAAGCTTGTTTAAGTTTGCTCCACATTGGGATAGTCAAAATTTTGTGTTCATTTTTTTCTCTATGTTTCTTTGAACAAGTCTTATGCAATGTGAAGAACTTAGGGAGTCTTCCCTTTGTGTCATATGATTTTCTCCTTCTCTTCCTAGTTCATGCTAAATTTAAAATTTGAATTCTTCATTTTCTTCTTTGTGTCATCTATCCAAAATATGACCTTTCCTTGGACTTATACTTGGCATAAGTGTTAAGGTGCCTCCACAACTAGAGGGATGTGGTCACCTTGTGGTCTACACATCCATCATCTTCTTGCAATTTACAAAATTTTAATTCATGATTAATCTCATGCTTTATGTTAACATAATGCTTATTCCTATGGGTGTTTCATTTTTTGAAATGCATTCCCTCCTTTCTTTTTCCTTTTTTTTCCTTGTGATATTTGGTGGGTATTCTTCCATTGCATGTCATATAAAAAATAATAATAAATAAAATCTTGCCCAAGTCTTTAAGTTTTATAAAGCCCTCGATTGTGGGCTTTACCAAAATCGGGTCCACATGGGCCCTTATTCCAATAAAGTCTATGGGCAAGAGCTTTACCCTACATCTATTGATTTGTAGGTTGTGTGAAGCATGTTTGGAACTTATGAAACTTTGATGGAGCTTTGAAAAAGAGCCTCCTATTAAAAGCATGAAATATTCATGATAAATACATATATACCACCATTTTTTATACCCTGGAAATCAAAATTGGAGTATGAAATATCATAAAGTTTCAACCTTGTGCAATTTACAAGGTTGAATGTGTAAGGTAAGGCCTTTAGAATGGGCCATCCAAATACATTAATAAAATTTCAACAAGTCTTTAATCTTTAATTGAACAAATATATGGTTGCCACATATTACAAGAGCAAGGAAAATTTAATCACTCTTTTGCAATGGACTCAAGGCCCACATATGTGGATTCCACTCCACTTGCAGATTCATCAAAACCCTGCAAATTTTTATTTATAAACACACTACTGATTTAGAAAATGTACAAAAGGTATTATAATCAAAGGAGTATTTAAAAGATGTCAAGTTAGCACAAACTAATGTCAAAAACTCTCCATCTCAACATTCCATCACTTGTAATAGGTCAATCATGGCAATGGGGGCTCCGTCTTGAAAAGGTGAAGGTTGGGAAGTAGCTAGGCCTATTGTTACAACCTAACTTAAGATGGAAAATGTTTGCCTCCTTCTCAATGTAATTGAAATTTTTTGATGTAAAAAAGTAACCAGAACAAAAAAGGTAGGGCCTTTTGGCCATTTGAAGCTCCAAATGATGTTGGCACAATCGTGTAAAAGCACGTCAACCTATTTGTGTAGATATTCAAATATCTCAATTGTTAAAAAAAAAGGAATTGATCATTGGGGTGTTAATCATTGGGGTGTCAATCACAATAACTCTTCTTTTGGTTTGAACTACATCAAAAGCAACAAATCTTTGAATTGTGCAAGATTGAGAAAATAAATCCACACATGTTGGGTTGATTACAACTTTAGCTAAGGTGTGAATTTCACTTTTGGTGAACACAATGTTGATTCGTCAACATGAGGAATTGAACATGGCTAAGGGAAATGCATATAGTTGTTTTCATCCCACATGAGACTAACATCTCGCACAATGGTAGCAAAAATGTCATGAACTATATCCTAAATCCTTATGCACACACATTGCAATACGTGCAATGTAAAAGGTGGATACCAACATAGTTGATGGGATGGGTGTGCACACATTAAGGGGAAGTTTGCAATTGAAAAATGTGGTAATCCTAGGTGTGTTTGAATTGTTGTGGAGAAAACTAAGGAAGGTAATTAAAAGGCTAAAAAAATTAGTCAAGCTATAAGCCAAACATTCACCTCATGACCAGAACATGATAAAATCTAAACATGATGGGCTTCAAATATCTTATTAGAAAACATGTTGAAAAGGGTATGATGGTGCAAACATTCTGAAATGGAATCTTGAAGTTGAACCATTTGTTGCCTAATGAATTATTCAAAAGGAGGAAAACATATTTGTGTTAGGGGCAGTAGAAAATGTTGTTAAACAAGGAAGGTGTTGTTGTTGATTTACGCTAAAACTTCAAGAAGGAAAGGATGTTGGTTGACCACAAATCTAACAACTATGATTGAAATTACAAAACTCCTTAAATAAATTGCTGCAACCATGGTAGTTGTTAGTATGAATTCGATGCCACCAAAAGTTATTGGGAAAGAGGCATGTTTATGAGCTAGAGGTATTTCAAGGCTATCAAAGCACCCTGACCTTAGATCCAAACATTTGAAGGAAGGAGGAGTAAAAGGAAACAAGGGATTGAAAATCGAAGACGTAGGTGTGCAACATAATAAATATGACAGTTGTTGCACGAAACAATAAATTAAGATTCCAAAACCTACTTGAACATCACCCAATCTAACGAAAATGTCAACATGACAGACATCCTTTAGTAAAACATTTTTTATGAAGGATAACATGAATGATGAAGTGCCCAACAGAACCCCCAAAACTTTAATTCCTTCTAATGGGGTGTTGAAGTTAGGCAAGAAGTAAGAAGGGGACCATGCCACACATTTATGAGGTTGGATTGAAAGACCTATTGTACAAAATTTAGTCTAAAAGAATTCATATGAAGATGATACAATGGAAGGGGGGCCTATGATGTGAATGTTCTTTATAATGGATGGAAATAAATAAGAGGGAAAATGGCTAGTTGTAGAATGTAGTGCCCTAAAGTGAATTAAAGCTTATAATGCCCCTCCCAAGGGATCACATCAACAAGTTCCCATGGTAAATGGGATGACTATGACATTGCCATCATGGTAAAGGTGATTATAAAATATGGGAGATTCAAATGCATAAAATGCATGAACAAAAAAAATGATTTATATGATATCACCACCTATTGCATGAAGTTTTTGAAAGATGACCCCTTTTGACACTAAATTGAAAGCATTTCCCACATCCAACTAGAAAACAACTTAATCAAGGTGAAGGTCTAAAGTGCACTTGATGCCATGGATCATTGTTTCACATCATTATATTCTAAATTAATGAAGGGATAAATGTCTTGTAAAGGCATTGAAAAAATAAAAGCATAAAATGCGACTTGTTAATCGATACAATGCCTCCCCTATAATAATGGGATGAACTCCACCTAAGTGTTTGGTCATTGCTAAAAGGCAAACCACCCCAAGGACATGTGCATTTCAACTTGGAATATGATTTTGTGTGATATGAAAACAAAGTTGAAACAATTGTGCGAATCCACTCGTGGAATCTTTTGGGTGAAAAACCATCCAAAAAATACCACTTGCAAATAAATGCAACGTGTATTGGAATGTCAACTTGAAGGAATCAAATGAAAATTCAAGGTCTTATTTTGGTTCATAGTCTTCTAAGAAAAATGGGAAGAAGCCATATGATTTAAGATGTAGAATGATGAAAACTAAATTAATGTCAAAGGACATGGATGCAAAAGAAAATGGTGCGGGGGTGAGAATTGTTTGAAAATATTCTTTTACACATCCATGAATTAAACTGTGAAAAAGTCATTTATGAATTAGAAGATCATGTTGGGGAGAAAACACTAAGCTTGAACTTGTCACCAAAGCTTGGATTCGTAAAAAAAAATTTGGTAAGTTTTCCTAATCACCTACTATAAAGTGTTTGAATTAGATCTATATTTCTTTATGTCATGTTGCCCCCCCCCCAAATCAAGGGAGCAAAACAAAACACCATCGGGGTAACAAAAGAAACAATGTCAAATTGCCACATCATAAAGGTTTTGTGCTAGTGTATTCAATGAAAAATGAAATGCCACTTATACATCACGTCATAGAGTGGTAGGGATGTGATTACACATTTGAGGATGATGAAAGCTTAAATGAAAAAGCCCGAGGACATCCAATGTCAAAACCCAAGCCCAAGTTAATCTAAACAAGGTGGGAATAAAAGAAAGCATTAGGCCAAAATGATCATGTAAGTTTGGATTACATGAAGTGGATGCACAACAAAAACACTAATGATGAACTAACTTTTGATAAGTAAATTGACTCCCACGAGTGGGGCAAGAGGCTATAGGTGGAAGTTGCATGCGTGTTGGGGAGATGGGGGTAAGTTGGGGTTCTAATCATGAACAACTATAAGAATTGATAAAGGGGAAAAGGTTTTACATGTGCATTACTTAGGGGGATTGGAAAATTGTTGGATTGAAGCCCCACATTTGCATGAAAGGTTAATGGTTAGTAGGGGGAGCTAGTGGGTGGCATGTAGCTTTTTAGAGTGGTGGGGGAAATTAGTGGGTGATGTGTGGTTTACATAAGAAAGAGGGTGGAGAATGAGTCTATGGTAGTTTGTGGAAATGTAAATGAGCAATGTGAACTACAAAGTTTGATATGATATGATGTACTAAAGGACATGGAACATTTTGTGCCCATGAGGAAAAATGTTTATTAAGAACCCTATTACAAATTTATAAATGCCACTTTCTAAAGATTGTTTATTTTTACATGACAATCCTAAACCTATAGAGTCAACTAGATAAAATTAAACATATCAAAAGGAAAAAAATATAAAATTGTTGCAAAAAGACAAATCCAATTTCATAGAACTGAACCCTAACTTTGTCATAACCTTGGACTCCATCGATGTTATTCTATATTGTTCAACACAACCTATACATTTTTGAAAATTAATGTGGAAAGATTAAAAACCCAAAAATTTCTATACTTTTCATTTTTTGGACTACCCAACTAAAGTAACACCCAAGCCTGACAACATAAAAAAAAACACCTTAAATTCAATCCTTTGTTAAAAAAAACCCCCTAAAAAATGTAGGTTGGTCAATGACCAGCCATTATGTATTCACACATGCCAAATATTAACCAAACTGCAAGCTTATCCAACCATAATTATTGAATTTTAATAAACATTTGTTGTGGGGTTACTTGAGTTTACCCCAAACATATGACATTTTTTTTACATGGTTAAACTAATCGACATATTGTGTTTCAACGATTTGCTATGTAGTGTTGGTGTCATGGTGGTTAAACCAATCTTTTGAAGGCAATTTTGATCATTACCTAATTAGTTCAATACCTAAAGCAAGGGAAATCAATAGCACATATGGAATTTATAAGCAAAGATGTTTTATTCTATTGTCTTTTATTTTGCTTTCAAACTTTTGACTTGTAAATTCCTTTATGGTTATGTAATAATAATTTTTCTTGATGTAGTATATTCAAAAAAATTATTCTACTAAGGAATTAAAATTAAAATTATTTTATAATACTGAATTTATAGTTTTTGATGTGTGATTGATTTAAGGATTTTGAGGACGAAGGTAAACAAGTTAACAAATAAGTATTCCACATTTTTTTTCACAACTATAACAATGAATTGCGTAGAAAATGAATTCATGTCAAAGTCAAAATAGTCCAAAAACAATTTTTTAATGCATGGTTTGCTACATGAATTTGTAAGGTGTTCACAAACCATTGCATAATGCAATATGATGAGTTAATTGAGGAGAATGATGGATTTAAACCTTTATTGGAAATGGTCAAAACTTCACGACTATGACTAATTCCACTTATTTTAAACATTAAAAGTTGGTTGATGAATGATGTTGTTGAGGTATACCATTTTAATTTGTTGGTGGGTTGGCATTATTAAAATTGTATCATGTTCATGAGAACAAATACACTATACACTTTTTGGAAAGTTTGCAAAGGAGTTGGATATTGATCTATCCAACATATTGTAATTTTCAAATTGGGTCAAACTTGCAACTCATTGGACAAATTTTTATTGAGGTTTATATGACCTTTGCAATTTTATACAACCTTCAAGGTGTGATCATTATTTTAAGTTAATATAATTCTAAATGAAACATTTACAATGGTAAAAATGGCAAAACTTGAAAAAAATAAATCAAACTTTAAATTATAATTATCATTCAGTTTGGAATGATTTTGATTTTTTGTTACACATGGAATATGTGGTGTGTAATATATATTAAACTTGTGCATGAAGCTACCAACATGTTTTAACTACATTTGTGATTTGTTATTTAAAAAAAACACAAAAATGAAGATGAAAAAAAAAAGAAATTGGAATTTGATATAACTAAAGGTGAAATTTGACATTTCATTCATAACATCATTTAAGAAGCAATGTGACTTCATGCGGAATGAATGTCATTCCTGTACATGGCCTCATACATGATGGCCAGTTACGAGCATGCCCATGTGCGGTCTTAAGGTTGATGTACGATTTTAGGCGATTGTACGCTATTAGGTACTTAGGGTTTCGATTTGTTGACGACGATATAAAAGGCCCAAACCTTTCTTTCTCCTTTTAGTTTTTCTAGAATTCCTTTGTCAGGAGTTTCCTCCATCATAAGCTAGGATTTCTAGATGCTCACGGCGGCCATTGCACGGCCACCGTCTACATACACTTCATTTCTTTCTTGCTTTGCATTTCAATTCTAGAAAAACTTTATTCCTTATTACTTCATGTTGAAAGCAACAACTTTCTTGTGCTTTTGAAATTCTTGAGTTGTTACTACTCGTGTTGTTGCTGTCGGAAGGAGCGCGCCGCTACTGGTGTTGTTGGAGGGAGCTTGCGTCTTACAACCAACGAAGCCAGAACAAATGAAGTCGGGACACTAGAGAGCATGTGTCAAAACTTCTCTCTTTTTCCCATTCTTTTTCTTTCTTGAAGTTGTCGAATAAAAAAAAAACAAAATCGTTGCAACGCAGCATTGGTCAGGGCTCCAGCCCGTTGCTGATGCCGCGAGTTGCAGCGTTGCCAGTTAGCGCTATAGCAACGTCACGAGTTATAGCATTACCGGCCAATGCCGCAATAACGCCATGAACTGCAGCGCGATGTCGACCAGTGTCGTAATAACGCCGCGAACTGCAACGCGTTGTCGGCCAGCGCCGCAACAACGTTCGAGCTGCAACGTGTTGTCGGCCAGCGCCGTAGCAACGTCGCGAGTTGCAGCGCGTTGTTGGCCAGCGCCGCAGCAACTTCGTGAGCTGCAGCGCGTTGTCGGCCAGCGCCGCAACAACTTCGGGAGCTGTAGCGCGTTATCGGCTAGTGTCGCAGCGTTGTGTTATAAGGAGTTATAGTGTAGCGCCATCGTTCACCATTGTCGCAGCAGCGGCTGAGCTCTGCACGTCCGACGTAAGTCAGACTTTCGTTAGACGTCCGTTCGACTTCCGTTTGACATCCGTCAAACTTTTGTCGGACGTCCGTCTGATTTCCATCGGACATTCGTCGGACTTTTGTCGGACGTCCGTCCGATTTCTATTGGACTTCCGTCCACGAACTTCCATTCGTCAGTTTTCCATCCGTCGAACT
>Ga0209611_10008404_pt1 | contig 16156 bp, 5 predicted proteins | sample S1TSphgellanicum_3_FD_187693 | JGI IMG/M metagenome (GOLD analysis project Ga0209611, IMG submission 187693) | Host-associated microbial communities from peat moss isolated from Minnesota, USA - S1T2_Fc - Sphagnum magellanicum MG (SPAdes) (version 2) | ecosystem: Host-associated > Plants > Peat...
TTTTTCTTTTTAAAATATGATTTTGACCTCTTCAAAGGATTTTCTAATGGAAAAAATTCACCCAAATTCGCCAAATTTTGAAGGATTTCTTTTTGAAATCGCCAGATTTTTATGATAAGTTCCAGAAGGTAGCCCAGAGTATAGAAGAATATAATATTTCTTTTTTACTTTCATATCTAGTGTGTAGCCAAATTCGGCTACAGTGTTTTGTGAATGATGGCCACTTTGGCTACAATCACAAAATCCTTAAAAGAAACCCTGGGTACAACATGTCAAGGATGTGTACGGTCAAAAGGCTATGCTTGAAGGTACGTTCAACTTGTAGCCCCAGGTATGGGCAAAAAACCTTCTGAATAGGTATTAGTGTTCAGATGTTATATCGGTATCCATGATTCTTCTAGTGCAACATGCATTAAATAGTGTTAAAAAGCTTGCTCCCTTGCGAATAAAAACATATTGAATTATAAGGGTTATCAAAAGTTTGGAGAGTCGGCACTACATGCCAAGCCTGAACAATATATGTTTTCATATATTTTGCAATAACCAATTATATTACAACATGATGTGGTGGTGATGTAAAAGATTTGGATTGTTGTCAAGCAAGTGACGATTCAAAGCCCAATTTTGACATGTTATGTCCATGACATCATATCATGAACCCCATTCACCAAACTCAAAATTTATTTATTTTTTAACAATATAATCATAAATTGTCCATTGTTCAATTTGGAATTTTTAAAATAAAAGTTTATGGGTACATTCACAAATATAGGAGCCATAGGAACTATAACTAGTGATTCTTTTTCATGTTTTTATGTCAAAAATAATATGAATATTACACATTTCTTTTATACATTTTGATGATATTGTTTTTAATATATTGTGGAAACATGTATAATAATTTGAAATGAATCTAATGAAATTTGAATTCTTAAAAGCATTGATTAGTCAATGTAACTAGTGCTTTACAATGCTTTTACTGCTTGAAAAAAATCATAAATGATTATTAAAAGACTTGAAAATGACATAATTTTGGCAAGACTTTTAAAAACACATATTCACATAAGAGTATAATGTCACATTTTTGGAATCAAACATACTTTCTTATGATATTTTGCAACTTACAGATGGAATATTCTTAATATATACCCAAAATCTTTTAGAATATGCAATCACCGAAGTCCTTACAAAGGGTGCACCTCCAACTCATTATTTTGTGAATGTACCTTTGTATCTAAAAATATATTAGTATTTTCATGTCAATTAGTAGTTTTAAACATCTTAGTCATTTCAAATAGTCATGTCAACTGATAGTTTTGATCATTTCCATCATTTTGGACAATAAAAAAAATAGTCAAATTTTTGGCATAATTGACTTGTTCAATCTAACTATTGACAACTTTGTCCATTTTGTTTGTTTCCATTGAATTTCCAATCTTAAAAGCCAATGTAAAAACACAAATTTGTAGTAATGTCATCAAACCAAAGGATTATTGGTTTCTATTAATCATACATGTAATTATTATAAAATCTACAATACATTTTTCATTGTTGACATGATGGCATTATCAATAAAAACAATTTGCCCATAGAAACAATCGACATATTCAAGTGTTGGTATTTTTGGACTTTTGTAAAGTCCAAAAATTAATAAATTTTGTTAAATTTAGTAACTAGGTTTAACTTAAATTTAGTCATTATTTTTTTATCAAGGTTTAGTCATTATGTTTAGTCATTAGATTTAGCCGTTAGGTTTAACCATGAAATTTAGTTATTAAGTTTATCAACTAAGTTTAATCACTATGTTTAACCATTACATTTAATCACTAGGTTTAACCATTATGTTTAACCATTACATTAAGTTAATAAGTTTAACCATTAAGTTTAATCACTTGATTTAGAAATTATTTTTATCTTAATTTTAATCATTAGCTGTCACCTAAGTTTAGACATTATGTTTAGTGATGTGAAATAAACATGTGAAATAAAAAACTTGATAAAAGTTAAACACCTTTGATGGTGTAATCCATTAATAAGGAATTGGTTTATTATTGTGAAGGTTTAGGGTTTAATTCCTAACATTTGCAACCTATGTGCATGCTTAAAATGTTAAGGTAGGTAGTTTAAACTAAAGTAGTTTAGTGAAGTCTGGTTAGGTTAAACTATGTAAACTAAGCTAGGTCAGGCTAAGCTAGCACCTACTTCCTTAATTGCCTTTTTCCAACCTAGTTGGACCTATTTACTACCTACTTATCTACTTACCTACCTACTTATTAATTTCAAAAATAATAATCCATAAAATGATTTTAATTTAAGTATAAATTTGACCTAATCAAAAGGTCCATTGTTTACCAGTCAAATAGTTAGTCACTCTACTAGTTGGAATGACAAGGTCCAAATTGACTACCTAATCACGCTAGCAAATCCAAATTGATTTGCCCATATTGATAAGGTGATTTTTTTTATGCTTGTCATTTTAGGTATTTTGACTATAAAAGCTAGTTAGAAAAACCATGAATTGTAGTAGTGCATATTAACATGTTTTTGACATGAAATAGCCAAGATTAAAAAAAACTGAGTAACAACACTTATCAATGCCAAAATCAAAGTACTTAAATTCAACCTTTCGTCCTTGACATAAGCAATGACTTTGTTGAATAAACCAAAAAAGTCAAATAAGATCTATACCTAGTTTACCATGCTTGCACTTGTTTTGTTATGCACCCCAAAAATTCCCATTGTGACATGTGGGCTTTCATAAATTGGTAATAAATTTAACAACCATGGCAAAGGTCTAATGTCCACCATAAGACATCCAAAGATCAAAAAACATTATGCAAGTAATGCATGAAACATGTGAAGGTAGAATATATATTTCAAATTTTTCCATGATGTTTGGTAGCACATTTGTCACTAATTGATGTTGAAATGTAAACACAACATGCGAAGCTCCTTTTGTGGGAGGATTTCCATTTATTTTAAAACCTTGCACCTTAATTGTGGATTCTCAATAGAGGACAACAAATGGTTACTTTCAAAATGTATAAGACCAAGTTTTCAAAAAAAACATGTTGCGCAAGGTTATTTTTGTTATAAGGCCATTGGTTGCTAAAAACTTTGATGAGATCATAGAAGGAAGGATATTTTTTCTTATTTTGTTCTTCTTCATTAAATTTTATCACCTTGAGCTTTTTACACCAATAATAACTCCCACCTCTTACACTCTTTCACATGTTCAAGAAATACCAGTTTTTTTGAAATATGTACCATTATCTTTGTTATAGTTCACAAGGCCCTTATTTTTCCCATGGGAAACATTTTTAGCATTAACATCAATTAGATTGTATTAACAAACAATACATTGTATGATTTGAAGATTATCAAAATAAATTTGTGCACCATCATGTCGACAACTAAAACCCCTTAATAACTAGCAATGCAATACCAAGGATATCATATACTTTAGTTGGTTAAAGGTTGTGAAATAAGAAATGCCCAAGATGAATCTCCTTCAAGATTTTATGCTTATTGTGATCCTTCAATAATACTATTAGCAAGAGACACAAATTCACCATATTATTCATTGTTTTCAAATGCTATAAAGTGTTAAAAGTGAATGCCACTTATAGATGTCGTCAAAAGTTATTGCATCATTTTAATTATAGTAGGATCACAACAACAACAAAGAAAGAAGACAAAACAATTATTATTCCCTTTCAACTACAAAACACAAACACAACAACAACAAAATGGAAAGGGTGAGAGAATAGAAAGTTCTTATGTCCTTTTAATTATAATATGAACATAATAACATTAAAAAAAAGGAAGGGGTGGAAAAAATACATAATATTTGGATGGCATTGAAGTTATTAAACTTATTTTTTTGGAGGTTTATTGTAAACCCAAGCATGATACAAAAACTTTGACAAAAACAAATGCATATGGCAACAAATGTTGATTTGCAAATATACACCAACACTAAAATTGACCAACTAATCCCACATATACAAATGGGTCTTTTTCATATTTTTTTAGATTTTTTTCGTTTTATCTTTCAAGGTCAACTTATCTCCATCTCTTGCATAAATCCTTAATTAGTGGCAAACTAATGCCAACCACCTTATCCTTAACAATTAATTATTTTAGTGGTGGTTTCATCTTTTAACAAATAAGAAATGATAAGTCCAAACCCGTCATTAATAACAAAAAAATTAAATATTAGTAGGGCTTGTAAGCTAACTAAACAAAAAAATTTACCCATTGGGTCCAACCATACTATTAAGAGCCACTTATGCCCCCTTAGACCATTTTTTTTTTAATAAAAAAAAATAGAATCTATTTAATATGTCTTTCAAAAAAATTAAAAAAATTTAAAGTAGTCTTAATATTATTATGTGAAGGTGTATATTTAAAAAATCCCAATATATGTTAGAAAAACATATTTTTAAATTGTGCTTTTAGTGTCAAAACTGCTTTTAAACTGCTTTTAGGTAGTTTTTAAATAGTGGTTACAAAGCTTTAAAAGTTCTTATACGTATTTTTCACTCATTAAATTAATTCCAAATTTTTATGATAATATGTACATAATGTATTCACAATGAAATTTTATAAAACTTATTTTATTTTTTATTATTATTTTTTTATAATCTGAAGTTCAAAAAATTAAGCAATGGTTATGACTATTAATGGTACATGTTAGTATGACTACACCTCATTAACAATTTTTTTATTGCAATTCCATTCTAGAATTAACCTTAGATCATTTTCGCCAAGAAATAATTTTGTGAAAACGATTTTTATTAGTTAACCTTGACATTCATTGCAAAACATTATATAAGAGGAAATAATGAAAATACTTTTTGAAAAGAAAGGTGCAAGGGACAAAACAATCAAAGCATGGAAAAGAAAAGAAAAGAAGGGTGACAACATACCTAGAAGTTGTCAAAGTTACCAAAATAACTTTTCTGCAAATTTACCACAAACGTGAGCAAGCCCAATAATAGCATAGACAAGAAATAAGAAGAAAAATGCTAGGTGGGGTATTTGGATCTTATAGTAAACGATGTTAAAAAAAGGTTGTCAAAAACTTTAAAAACACATAATTGATTAAAAGCAACAACTTCAATAAAGATAGAAAGAAGAAAGTTCAAAAGTTCAATATCTTAAAACCTAAACCTAACAAGATTTAGAATTCAATGTGAGACATGTGGGTTAATGGGTGTTGGATTCAATCAACGATGATATTTTTGCCAATTATTTGTTTGTGAAAATGCAAATTAATTGATTTGCAATGATTTTTTTTCAAGTGAATTTTCAAATTCAACTTGAAAAATATAATTTTTTCCTATACAAAGCAATGATTTTTTTTTGCAACAACTTTTTAATTAGTAGAAAAAAAAAACCATTGTTAGAGTAGATGATTACATGAATGAATTGTGCAATCACACATCTAGTGAATTGAGGTTTAACTTGTCATTGTTATTTTTCACCAACTTCATTTCAATGGCAAATGTTTTCCGAATCTATCACATGAAATGTAATTTTCCTCTCACCAAATCAATTGACATTTGTGATATTTAAAAAATATCAATGATACCCATGAAAAGGCAAAAATTTGTTACAACATATTGATTTCTTTAATAAGAAATTAAACCTAATTTTAATGGATCATGGTGGAAGACTTGACAAATCAAGCAACTTAAAATTCGTTAAAAATCAAATATTTGCACAACATAATGTTAAGCAGTTATTTAAAAAATAATTCCAATGATTTCTTTTTGAATTTTTTTTTCCATTTTCAGCAATTAAAAAAAAAATCTTTGGTTCTACTAAGTAGCCACAAATATAAAATGAACCTTAAACTTGGCTAAATCTTTGTATGTATGATTGCCACTTTGATTACATAAAAAAATTGACCAAAACACATGAATATGTACTATGTGGTAGTGTATAGGATCAAATGGAAACTTAATCTAACGTCAATAAAGACAAAAGTCTTGCAATAATCTAAAATTTAATAAATTGAAAAAAAGAAAAATTTAGATTCTTGGTATAATGTGTTGAGTCTAGTATGTGGAAGAAATGTTTAAAAGATTTTCAAGGTACAAGACTTGACAGCCTTCAACTCATATCATCTAATGTGTGAAGCAAGATGTGGTTTAAAAGATGGATTCATTTTCATTCTTCCATGAAAACTAGAAAAACAACCCAATGGAAAAGGAAAGTGAAGCATGAAAATATAAATTTCCTTGGAAGGTTGTTATGTGCAATATTGTTCTTTATGGAATATGCATTTTAAAAAAATCCTTAAATATGGTTAAATATTTTTGAACCCCTAATGAAAAAGATGTGAAGATTTGCACTTAATTTTTTTTAATAGATGATACATAAAAGCCACAAAACAAATGATTTCTAGAACCTTTCATTCTTATAAATTTTGCAAGAGTGAACGTAAATTTACAATTAAAGAACATTTGTTCACAAGTGGTCACAAAAGTCCAAGGCACATCCATGACATGAGAGTTGGGACCGCAAGTTACCCCTTAATGCTAACTAATGTTGACTATACTTGGGAATGGACAAACTTGAGGAATGATTTTTTTAAACCTTGAGCACAATCCTTTGTAAGAAATTGTAACATTGCAAAGAACTAGTTTTGTAATAGTTTAAACAAGTTTTATAAACTTGCATGACCATTTAATATTAAATCTTTCTTGGGATGCTAGCCAACAACGCAACAACTGAAATTTGAAATTTTGTTGGTTTATAAGTATAGTCCAATATTTTAGTTTTTTTGTGAATTTTTAAAATTTTGGGGTGAAAACATATTTTACAATGAAAACTCAAATTTTTGCAAGATTTTTTGAACTGCTTTTGAAAAATGGTGAAAGATTCATCATTAACAAATTCATCAGATCACTTCCTTCCTACCCCACCACCTTACACTTGTTGCCTAGCAGCTAGACTTGACATAAATAAAATAATTAGAATAAAAAAAAAAGTAGATTAGTCAAAAATGGAACTATGTTAACCACTGTGTTTAAAAATATGAGAAGAACCCAGTGATATCAAGTTTTGTATCATGCAGTGCCTTAGAATCTATCACTCATGGTGCATTGTTGAGTATTGGTTCACTTTGGCCATTTGTTGGTGAGACTGGCATGGAACATTTTGTTAGCTTTTGTGAATATGCCAAATGTTGTTACAACAAACAAAAATAATTGCATGTTATAATACATTATAAAGGAATGCATTTTCCTTAGCGATTCAACTTTCATTTGGCATGAAATTTTGTGCATATGAATAAAATATAAATAAAAAGGCATGTTCTTTTATATGTTCCTTTCTTTTTGAGGAATGAATCTTCAAATTTTGAAAAAAAATCTTGAGAAAAAATTCACCACATTTCTTCTTGGGTTTTAGAGGGAGCTATTTGTAATAACGTTAAAAATCTTTTTGGACAAGTTGTAAAAATCTACCCTCAATTTAATGTTAAATTTCTCTAGGGATGTTCCCATATGATGCAACATTAGAATTTTGGAGAAAAAAACCACTAATTTTCCTTGTAAATTTCCTTCGAATAATGTTTTCAATGCAATATAAAAATCTGATTTTCCCTGGAGGGCTTCATTTTTTTTGGCCTTGCCCTTATTTTGAAGTAAAAAAGTTTTGACATAAAAGAATTTCACCTCTTTCCATTTACTTGGTAAAGAGAGAAGTTCCACACTAGAGAAAGGATCAAGTGCAAGGGGAGTCAAAGCCCATGTCCTGCAGTCAAGCCCATCAAGCCGTTATTTTTAAGCCATTAATCCCAAACAGGAAAATGTTTTTGGAACCCATCACAGGAAACACATTTTTTAGGTGAACCTATCATAGCCACAATGATTTTATTAGGGCTGATTTTTTGCCATTTTAAAACCTGCAAATGACATTTTTGCATAAGCAAAGGATTTTGTACCAAAAGAAAGAGGCCTAAATTCATCAGATTGCAAGGAAAAGAAATTTTAAATCACAAGGTTTTTATACAAGGATCCAGTAGGTAGCCAGGGATGTAGAAGGATAAATTCTTTCACTCTCATATCTCATGAATAAGCTAAGTTTGGCTCATTCTTCTTGTGGATGATCAAGCCTTTGGTCACCTTACAAAATTGGAAAAAGAAAAAATAATACTAAATCACGAAAGCTTAACGCCAGGACTAGTAGTGAGATGAAAATAAAGTGAAATAGAGGACTATAGATAAATTTATCTATTAAGAAAGGTTGTTATTTTGTTTATCATGTTGAGATCCCTCAAGTGGCTCCCGTTGCACAATTGGTATTGTTGAAAAGCCCTTGATTATTGGGATTTCTGATAGTTGATTTTATAGATTTTTAACCTATGGCAATTGAAGATCATCCGTGGGAAGATGTAGAGAAAGTGGCATTCATGCCTAGGAAGATTTAGGCAAATCTGGCTGTAAACTGGATATGAAGCCAAATCTTTAATCATCATCATACCAGTGTTGGCTGGTCATTGAATTTTTACCCAGGTCCATTGTAATAACCTATCAGCATACAAACTTAAAGGATCAAGTTTAGGGGCACTAACAATGCATAATGTGATTGAGTCCTTCTCTACAGTAAGAGTCAGGGCCAATGTTCAATCCAAAAGAGCTTTCCTATTGGGGCAAAAGTTGAAATTGGTCCCAAGGGCTTTACACTAGGAGTCAAGGCTGGACTAGAAAAAATATTTTCAATCTGCCCCAGGCTACGAATAAATGCTGAACTTTATGGCCTTGTATTGTCCCCAAGGCTGAAAAAAGGATACCATCAAATTTGGTATCTAATTTTCCAATTTTATGCCTTTGGTGACATCACAAAATTGGAAAAATGTTAAATAACATTGAGCCACAAAAGCTCAACACCATGAGTAATAGAGATATGAAAATAAAGTGAAATAACCAGCAATAGAAAAATCTGTCCCCTAAGAAAGGTAGTTTGTTTTGTTTGTCATGTTGAAATCCCCAAACCAAGTGCCTCCTGTCACACAATTGGTATTGTTGGAAAGCCCTTCATGAAGAGGGGTGTACAAAGGTGGTTTCATATTGTTTAGACTTATGGTGTGGGAGTTATTGAATATTCAATCATTTTGTCAAAAAAAATTCAACAAAATAGAATTACATTGGAGTGAAATCTCCCCAAAACACAAATTTTGGAGAAATTTGTCAACTTTTTTTTTTTTTAAAAAAAAATTGTCACATAATATTCACTTTTATTGTAATGTTTGTCTTTGTGATTTTTCACCCTCAAAAAAGGATTGTTTTTAATGGAACATGCATTGAAACGTTCATTACTTGGCCATGAATGGTTGAATATCAATGAGTTGGGTTCGAGTTCACCCTTGTGAAAAGCCATTTGATCATAAGATATGAAAAAACCAATTGACCACATGCATTGAAAGTAGAAAGTAATGTGGAATGCATCACACAAAGGTCAATAAAAGATGGCATAGTTAAGAGACCAACTAAAAGTGAATCCCAACATGTCAAATGTTTATAATATATATTAGCTTGATGACTTGGAGATTGGCTTGATGGGTGAACTAGCATCCACACCATACCATTGTGAAAAACTCACCTTTTGTATTGTTTAGAAGTTGATAAAGAAGACCCTTCAATGCCACAAGTAAAAATTCAAATGTAATTTAACTTCAAAAACAAGATTATTTTGATGATTAACTAAATGAACATGTATCCTAGTTATTAAGAAAGGGTATTAGGAACTAGGCAAACAATGTTGATCAATTTTGATTAAAAAAATTTCATGTAGTCAAGGGGAAGATTTAATATGCATTCATCAACTTGGTTTATTTGTTTTCTATTGCAACAAGGCAAGGGAAGAATGTTTTTTTTTTTTTTGTTCTCAATGTGTGCCCATCATGTTCCCAAAGTGTTCTCAAATACATTCCGTAAGATGTTCCCAATAGCACCTTGGTTTTATTCCATATGGTTTGCCCAAAGTTCAATTCCCATGTATATAAATTGAAAAGGTGGGCTATGGGCCAGGGAATACATTTGTTTTTATTTTGCAATTGGGGTCCAAAGAGGTGCTCCCATTGGGGAGTGCCCCATTGTTCTGAAAAAATTGATGATGAGTAGATGACTATGTGTCTTTCAAAAAAAACAAAAAAATTATGTGAGTGCCCATGAACTACTTTATATGAATCACAATAGGTACCCAAAACTAGTTTCAATTTTGCCATCTTGGTTTGAATTGAACCTTATGAACCTTAGATCAAGATGCACAATTTAAATGTGTATCTATTGCTCACATGAAATTGGGTTAACTTTATTTGTTTTATCTAATAATGAGAAGCAACCTTTAAAGAGGGATCAACAAGGGGTACAATCACTAAAAATCACAAATCATTTTCTTTTCATTCTTTAAATTTTTGTTTTGCCAAGTTGTGACATTTTGCAATAAAGACACACAAGGATAGGTCAACGTTGTTTTTAGTACCTACTAATGACCTATTTTGAATTGCTTGGGGTAGGTTAGGGTTTCTTTCAAAGATTTTGTAATCAAAATGACAATCATTGAAAAAATAATTTAGCCAAATTTGGCTACATAATAGATATGGAAATAGGTGGAAAAAAAGTTTTATATTCTTGGCTATCTTCTAGAAATTATCATAAAACTTTTGCAATTTGAAAATTTCAAAATTCAAAAATTTGTCGAATTTGGGCCATTTTTTGCGTGAAAAATTGTTTGTATAGGTCAAAATCATATTTTTTAAGTTGAATTTTGGAAAATATTCGCTAGTAAAAAAAACAAGGAAGTGATGAATAACAAAATGCAACAAATTTAACCACCATGGTTAGCTAGGGGATTGGAACCCAATAGAAAACTATTTTTTAATTGCATAACATCCATGCTTCATGGAAAGTTGGTGGGTTGTTGGTTCATTATGCTTAGTCAATTGGGCTCATGTAATTTAGGAGCTTGCGTAACATTGTCTATTTGAAGTCCTCAATGGCTCGGTTATGGATGAATCCCAATTGAACTAACATTTTTCAAAAAAACTTGGAGTAAACATTTTCAATATGTTTTCAAAATTTGGCAAATTCTTTTCAAAAGATAGGGAATATAGAAGCAAAATATTTTTTTTCTTTCTTTTTTTTTCCCATTTTGGTGAAATTTTGCAACAAAAAAAGGAGTTGAAATTGGGTTCAATATTTTGGTGAAGAAGCTTAAGCATAAATGTGACCAAACAATTGTGCCAGGTTACACCACATGTTAGGGTCTTTACTTGTTCTTACCCCCATTAAGTGCAAGGAATTGTCAAATGTTTGCCATAAGATTTCTAGAAATTCGCAATTGATTATACCCTAACATGATCACCTTCTTTTGGTACAATGAAAGGATGCAAGTTATGATGGAAATGCAGAATTTCAATTTACACAATGCAAATTTAATTGTTTTTGGAAAGGCAAATGTGGCCTTGGAAAAAAGGACACTAGGAATGAATGAAATGAATTTTGTACTTCCACACTAAATTAGTACCATGGAATGAAACCACTAAGTTTGATTACAAGAAAGTAGATGTTCCTAAAAAAAATCCAGTTGTGATATCTAGATGAATGAAATGAATTGAGAACTTGCACAATTGTCATTGTTGTTTTCTTCAAATTTCTGATGTAGCTTAATTTGCAATCATCCATTACAAAATGCAATAAAAAATTATTATTGTCACTAACAAGATGGAAGAAAAAAAAGAATTCATCCATAACAATTTAGACATCTTAAACTTTAGATTTGACCCCCTAATAAAGAAGATGTGAAAATTTGCACTTAAATTTTTTTAATAGATAATACAAAAAAACCACAAAATGAATGATTTTTAGAACCTTTCATTCTTATAAATTTTGCAAGAGTGCACATAAATTTACAATTAAAGACCATTTGTTCACAAGTCCAAGGCACATCCATGACATGGGAGTTGGGACCAAAAGTGCAATTATAAAAAACCAACACAAATTTCAATGTTTTTTTGTGGCGAAATTGAACAACTTGGTGACACTTTTTTCATAAAATGAAAAATAAATAGATATTGTGATTTTAAGGGATCTTTTTCACTGTTTTTTGAAAAAAATTTAAATTAACCACATCTAAACCTAGGCACTTCCTAGGTCCCCATTTATAATAGCACTTTTGTAAAAATGTTATAGCCCACCCAAGACAGTTGCCATTTAATGCTAACTAATGTTGACTATCCTTGGGAGTGGACAAACTTGAGGAATTGTTTTTTTAAACCTTGAGCAAAATCCTTTGAAAGAAAATGTAACCGTGCAAAGAACTAGTTTTGTAATATTTTAAACAAGTTTTATAAACTTGCACAACCATTTAACATTAAATCCTTCTTGGGATGCTAGCCAACAATGCAACATCTGAAATTTGAAATTTTGTTGATTTATAAGTTGAGTCCAATGTTTTGGTTTTTTTGTGAATTTTTAAAATTTTGGAGTGAAAACATATTTTAGAATGAAAACTCAAATTTTTGCAAGATTTTTTCAACTGGTTTTGCAAAATGGTGAAAGATTCATCATTAACAAATTCATCAGATCACTTCCTTCCCACCCCACCACCTCACACTTGTTGCCTAGCAACTAGACTTGACATAAATAAAATATTTAGAATTAAAAAAAAGGTAGACCAGTGAAAAATGGAATTATGTTAACCATTGTGTTTAGAAATATGAGAAGAACCCAGTGATATCAAGTTTTGTATCATGCAGTGCCTTACAATCCATCACTCATGGTGCATTGTTGAGTATTGGTCCACTTTGGCCATTTGTTGGTGAGATTGGCATGGAACCTTTTGTTAGCTTTTGTGAGTATGCCAAATGTTATTACAACAAACAAAAATAATTGCATGTTATAATAAATTATAAAGGAATGCATTTTCCTTAGTGACTCAATCTTTATTCGGCATGAAATTTTCTGCATATGAAAAATACATAAATAAAAAGGAATGTTTTTTTATATATTCTTTTATTTTTGAGGAAAGAGTCTTCAAATTTTGAAAAAAGATCTTGAAAAAAAATTCACCACATGTCTACTTGGGTTTTAGAGGGAGCCCTATTTTGTAATAGTGTGAAAAATCTTTTTGCAAGTTGTAAAAATCTACCCTCAATTTAATGTTAAATTTCTCTAGGGATGTTCCCATATGATGCAACATTAGAATTTTGAGAACAAAATCACTAATTTTCCTTGTAAATTTCCTTGGAATGATGTTTTCAATGCAATACAAAAATTAGATTTTCGCTTGAGGGCTTCATTTTTCTTGGCCTTGCCCTTATTTTGAAGAAAAAAAGTTTTGACATAAAAGAATTTCACCGCTTTACGTTTTCTCGGTAAAGAGAGAAGTTCCACACTAGAGAAAGGATCAGGTGCAAGGGGAGTCAAAGCCTATGTCCTGCAGTCAAGCCCATCAAGCCCTTATTTTTAAGCCATTAATCCCAAACAGGAAAATGTTTTTGGAACCCATCACATTAAACACATCTTTTAGGTGAACTTATCATAGCCACAATGATTGTATTGGGGCTGATTTTTTGCCATTTAAAAACCTGCAAATGACATTTTTGCATAAGCAAAGGATTTTGCATGAAAAGAAAGAGGCCTAAATTCACCAGATTGCAAGGAAAAGAAATTTCAAATCACAAGGTTTTTATACAAGGATCCAGTAGGTAGCCAGGGATGTAGAAGGGTAAATTCTTTCACTCTCATATCTCATGAATAAGCTAAGTTTGGCTCATTCTTCTTGTGGATGATCAAGCCTTGGGTCACATTACAAAATTGGAAAAAGAAAAAATAACACTAAATCACGAAAGCTTAACCTCATGACTACTAGTGAGATTAAAATAAAGTGAAATAGAGGACTATAGATAAATTTTATCTATTAAGGAAGATAGTTATTTTGTTTATCATGTTGAGATCCCTCAAACCAAGTGCCTCTGCTGGCACAATTGGTATTGTTGGAAAGCCCTAATTGGGTATGCACAAAGGAGGTGGTGTCATATTATTTAGACTTATTGTGTGGGAGTTATTGAATATTCAATAATTTTGACCAAAAAAATTCAACTAAATCAAAATTTAAAATTTAAATGAACTCTTGGTAATATTGGAAAGCCCTTGATAATTGGGATTTCTGATAATTGATTTAAATTTTTTTTAACCCATTGTGATTGAAGATCATCCATGGGAAGATGTAGAGAAAGTGGCATTCATGCCTAGGAAGATTTAAGCCCAGACTGTAAACTGGATATGAAGGCCAAATCTTTAATCATGTTGTACCAATGTTGGCTGGTCATTGATTTTTGACCCAGGTCAATTGTAATAACCTATCAGCTTGTTCTTGATCTTTTGACAACCAGTTTGATTGATAACTGCCTGGTATTGAATTCTCAGAAATTTAATAACTTACCTGGATGACCTGATTATCATCCAGGTCAGTTACTAATCTGTAGGCACTGATACAAAAAACTAAGGAAAAGAAACAAAAAATACCTCCATTTTTCTTTTTTTTCAACCTTACATTCAGTTAGTAGTCAACAAAATATGAGGTGGCTATCAGCCAATTATTTGATAGCCTACCCTTATGCATAACTAATGGTTATTACCCAGTTTCTTAAATATTTTACCTGGCAATCAAAATTTTAATATATTGATAACCTGTGTGGTTTCCAAAAAAAAATGAAGAGAAAAAAACTAGGTACCCAGTGGTGAATAAACGAAAGAAAAAGATGGTACTTGATACTCAATATATTGTTGTGATTTTTCTTACACTGATTTGAACCCAGCATTAGAAATGCGGTTTGGAACCTGTGACCCATGAAATGCAATTTCCCAGCCATTATTACATTTAGTGACATTTGTGGTGCCAGGCACTGTTCATGACCGTCAGTGTACTTCCATGAGAGGCAGGCAGCGCAACATGCTGTTACCGTTTGACAAGACAAGATGTGATTTAAGGAATGTACTGGACCTTGATTTCATTTTTCAAGTGAAGGAACCTATGACCCCATGTCCTACAAAAAGATACTTAGGTTCCCTTCGAAGTTTGCTACAGATGATGCATTTCAGGCAACAGGTATGTCGTCAAGGCCTGAGACTTGCTAAGTGCCACTGAAAGCTTACTCAATGAATGGAATTAAACATCAAGTTCTTTCATAACTAAATCAATGAATAGAAAAGGAAACCAAGTCTGACACTTATATGATCACAAGATGTGGCTTCCAATATGTTATTAATTTTTCATTCTATTTTGGAATTACTGGGCTACCAAAAACATCCATCACAGTCATGACATAGAAGTGCATAGTCCATACCCTTAAGCTTGAGGTTGCTGATCGCTTGAATGGAACACCCATTGACGAGTTTATCACATGTCCATGTAAGCCTAATCTAGGAGCTGGGTCTAAGTTTGAACTTTGAACTTGTCAAAACCCTGTGAAAGAGAAAAAGATTTCTACAATAGGTTGTGGGGTAGGTAGGCAAGAACAGAGAAGGACATTAGGAATATTTTCCTTTGACATTTGATTTATAGCCAATTTTGGGCCAAATCTTTTTGATAAATGCCACTGCAGCTACATCGCAAATTCAAAGAAAAACCATTGTTTCTTTGTAAGCTTGCTGGTGATGATGCTTTTAGTCGGACAGGCAGTGAAGAGCTCACTGCTTGCCCATGAAAGTTGACATGAAAGCTTGATGAATGAGTTGGGTTCAAATTTACAACTGTGAAAAGCCATTTGATCATCAGATAGGAAAAATCTATTGATTGCATAAATTGAAGAGAAAAATGATGTAGCCTAATGTGAGTCTTGATTTGAGCTGCAGAGTCCTCACAAGCCTTTTGATATGAAATAAGAAAAGTAAACAAAAGGGAACATCTCGTTGTCAAATGTAAGACAACTTTCTGGTCAGTCCTCATAATCACCACAACGATTTGTTTGGGGCAAAATTTTCACATGTGCTTTGACATGAAAATAATAATTTCCACTTGTTCATTGGATCACTACAAGAGAATGTGGTTGACATATATTACATTTGTGTCATGTGTGTCATTACCTCATGTCAACTTGACATTTCAATGTACTATATGCCACAAGAAATATCACATT
>Ga0209611_10008405_pt1 | contig 16155 bp, 25 predicted proteins | sample S1TSphgellanicum_3_FD_187693 | JGI IMG/M metagenome (GOLD analysis project Ga0209611, IMG submission 187693) | Host-associated microbial communities from peat moss isolated from Minnesota, USA - S1T2_Fc - Sphagnum magellanicum MG (SPAdes) (version 2) | ecosystem: Host-associated > Plants > Peat...
TAACATAACTAGACCTTTGAGTAAATAAGCGAGCAAAATCAAAATATAACATACAAAGAGAAAACTCAAATAATCCTTTACTAAAGTTTCAATTTTGAATTTTCGCTTTTGTTATTTTCCTTTGGCTATGTCTTGTCTTGTACATGCATCGAATCTGATCTCTTAGGAATACCCAAGATTGTGTTCCTAGTTTTCCCCTACCTTTGCATGTAATCTCTGATTACCTAGATTTGGTCCAGAAAATATCGTTGTAAGTAGGCCAAGATTGCTTGTCTTAAATGAAACAAGCCTCATGGTAACTGAAACTAATATAAAAAATCACATATGGTAGTTGACATAGTAAATCATTCATGCAAAACGTTCTTTTTGTTGGTAGTTGATATACTTAATGATAATCAGTTGATTTGTATCACATGGGTTTACTTTTATTATAAGCAAATGTCAACATTGTAAGTTAATTTACTTCTTTGTTTGTGTTGTGCAACAAGTTGAAGGTTTATTATGTGAAGTTTTACCTTCTTCCTACTCTTTTGCGAATATCGTAGCCTTTATCCTTTTTTACACTATTCAGAAGCTCATGTTTCAACAAAGGTGCGTAAATTTTATTTTGTTATTGCCAATCCTTTTTTATGGTAGTGGGTTGATTATTGATTTTTGTTGATTGTGTATTAACGTTTTTTTTGTAAAAGGTATAGATTTTATATCAATTTGTTTTTAAATATTTTCATTTTCACAATCTTATTTTTGCAGTTGGGAAAATTCGACGTTATAAACATGATGAACATGCCTTCACGCGTTCGATTTCACATCCTTGCGACTTTAGGCTTTGGGGAAGATAAGGCATGGGAATATAACCAAAATGATCGCATTTTGATCATGGACTTACACAAGTTGCTTGTCCCTGTTGATTATGATGACAAAGAGCAAATGTCAAGCATACTCACACATATTCACATGGGGTTGGTCAACCATCTTATCATCCATGCATATGTAGAGTCCTGCACACAAGATGCTTACAACGGACGTTCCATGACACTTTATCACCCTATAGACATAAGATGTTTTTCAGAATTCGATGATCTAGTCCGTAATCCACCTTTGGAATTAGTTGTTACTTGCAAATTACATGGAGACATTGATGACAACAACAAGTAAATTTATAAACATAATACTAACTATTCATTTATGTGAATGGGAAAATACTCAAATTTTTTTTTGCAGTTAGTTTTTTTTTAAAAAAATTAAGTGCATGCACGCCTTCTTTGTTGGAAAACATGACATTATATAACAATTTTATTTTTTTTCCTTTAAATTTAAATGAGTTCAATTTTGACATTACAATGTAGTCATTGTTTGGATATGGAAATTTTTATGTGTGTGTTACAGTGTGGTTGATCAACAATGTACATGTTGTTGTAAAAGGTCCTTGAACATGAATTTGACCTTTATTATCCTTGACATTGTTCATTAATTTTGTTTCTCCTTTAAAATTTGTTTTCCCTTTTTATGTTGGTTACTTTGTTGTTTATATATATATATATATATATGCCATTTTTCAAGTCTATTTTTAGGTTGATCAGTTGTCAAATATGAAAAAAAAATTCAACGTTGACCTAAGTCTATGTGATGAACATAGGTGTACATATTTTTAATCTTATCAGTTATATCGCTCATAATTTTTTGTTACATTATATTGGTTTAAGAGACCCATCCAAAGAAATTAGCTTTAAAACAGTATTCCTAGTAGAAAAAAACTTTTTAAAAAATTAAGCTCCTAGCATAAGGCATCACCAAGTCTTGTTAGGTTAGATGGTGGTTCCAGCAAGTTACTGCAAAGGAAAGGAAATTCCGCCATGGCACATTATTCCAAAGTTGGACGAGCTCCTTCAAGCTAGTTTTTATTGCGATGGATGGTCCAACCCAAGCTCAACTCAATGTGCAACCAAGGGGCATAGAGGTGAAAACTTGAATCTCACGAAGATTAAACTTTGTTCAATTTTTGTTCTGTGTGACATTGAAATGTATTCAACATATAACTTTAAAATTGGTGGTGTATGCACGCATTTGAAGAAGTCATGATAAGAAGCCTTGTAACAATATCACTCCAACTAAACAACTTTGAATTTTCTATCATCTTTTTTCAAGAAGGATGAATGACATAATGGTCTTTTATTTTGGAGCATAGACAACCTCTTTTTTTAATCTTCATTCTTTTATTTCCAACAATTTCTATTATTTTATGCACCTAAACCTAAGTAACCTATCTCTCCTTGACCAAGATCGACGTATGGGTCAAAATCATTGAATTTAAAAGATCCATGCATGATTTCTAGTAAGATTTCAAACACAAATCGATTTCAAATCTCTATTAGTTGAATCGTAAAAGTTCATTGATTTGAGCCCAAACGACATCACAAGGTTGGTTTAATTGTTTTTTTAATGAAAATATGTGCATACTGATATTTGTGGATATGATCCACTCTTACATATTCACAGTGATTTCTTGAAGAAATATTGATGCCATGGCAATGGCGAGAAGAACGGGAGACACATCAGAAATAATTACAAACTTGATGAACATGTGAAATATTTTATAACGCAAATGAACTTACATGTTCATTTCCTTTATATATGTTTTTGAATGCACATGATTTTAAAAGGTCTTCACTAGGTCCGATGTCCACTAAAATTTTAAAAATCCATTTCACTTTAGCATCAATTTGGTGAAATTAAATTACATGCATGATGTCACAAGAGGAGGGCGTGCTAACAAGTTCGGGGACTAATCAACCAACCAAACTATCAACAAGCACCAGGTAAAACCCAACCCATAGAAACATTGTCTAACAAATTAGCTAAAAAACAATGTTCCCGAAGCCCCGTCTAATAACATCAAAAATTCTACATGTAACTGAACTCATATTGAAATGAATTTCTAAAACTATTTTTTGCAATGGGCAGTGACGATACATGCACAACAATTGCAAACCTTACACAAACATGTGACACATTTTAAAACACAGATAAACTTACAAAGTCGTTTTCTCTACATATGTTTTTCAAATAGACAAGTTAATAGGTCTTTGTGAGTTCTGATGTCCTTTAAAATTTGAGGAATCCATTTCACTTGAGCATCAATTTGATGAGATTAGATTACATGCATGATGTCATAGGATAAGAGCTCGCTAACTAATTGAGTGACTGATGAGCCAACCAAACTGTCAACAAGCACCGAGTAAAACCCAGCCCCCATAAACATTGTCTAACAAATCAGTAAAAAAACAATGTTTGTGGGGCCTCATCCAATAACATCAAAAATTATACATGTAACTGAGTTCATATTGAAATGAATTTTAAAAATTGTTCTTTATAAATTCTTTTTATTACAACAAACCAATAAATCTAATAACATAACTTTGAAATTAAAAACAAACCATGATTCACACATACATGGCATTTACAATTATTTAAAAAGACGAAGCAAAGGTCATATACAGGATATATTAAGGAACTAGACGACCTCCCAAAAGAACAGAAAATAGAGGGAATAAGATATAAGACCATGTCTTCTTTCGCAGCCTACTCTAATTCAGGAAACGCACGTTTCCATCACATTCACACACGAACTCTGCACCCTTCCCGTTGCATTTACTGCATTCTTGAAGAGTCGCAGTCCCCTTCACACATCCAGGAAACAAAAACAAGAATGATACGCACAAGAAGGAAGTAGAATGAATACGAAATGGATAAATGGCATAGAAGAGGGGATACCCATAAAAATTGACGAGAAGAGAAATGCAGGTGATGGTGGTGGAGATAAGACAAAAATAAAGAGAATAATAGCAACAAAAGTAAGCACCCATAAAGAGAGCGAAAAACTAGAAACCTGGATCCAGTGGCTTAAAGAGATAATTCGGCATCACAGATTATTTTATCTAATATAGCCACTTTCGTTCCCACAAAGTAGGACCAAGAACAACATAACTTGAACAATATCGTAAGCATGCAAAACAGAATTATAGCATCAATAGATAACATTCCAGTGTTCTCATTTGTTCGCCTAGCCCCACAACACACAAAGTAATTCAAATTCATCCTACATATCCAAAGTTGAAGACCTTGTTTTGTTGTATATTGTACACTTTGAAAGCTCAAATAACTCATCATGCTATGCATCCTGGCCATTTAATAGGAGAATACAAGAATCTCACTCTACATTCATGTGGTGAATAACTGCAAAGCCAATCCAATTGTTGCAGTGACCAGGCTTTATCATTAATGGATGTTTCCTTGTTTGCACACAACCTGCCAGATCACACGTCTGTGCTTGAAAAACATCATCACATTTCGTTTGGCTTAGTCTTAAAATAACTTCTTGTTGGAGACACTTGTTGCTTGCAATAACATGGACTGTGGATAAGTTCTTATGGTCCAAAACACAAAACCCTAAAACTGATGGCAAAGTGCAGGAAGTTTGAACTCCTATGAATGATCCAGGCAGTGCGAAAGAAGGACAAAAACAAGACAAGCACCTATATCCAAATGATTCATGAGACGAAAGGGAGGAAGAAAGGTTAGGAAGAAATGAAGGACGTAAGGTCAAAAGGACGCATTTGCAGAACTAACAAGTCTAGTGAAATTTGAATGTTTTTTGGATCAATTTTCAATGCATTTCTATAACATTTCATGGCTTTCGGGTACATTTTGTCGAACCGATACAAGAATCCATAAACATGCCAATAGACATGGCTCTTCAAATAATTGTGCAACAAAGAAACCTAGATGCCATAAGCATCATTTTTGCAAACCTTTAATCGAAGATTACAAATACACCTTAAAAATTGGAATAACTGGACTATGACCGAGCCACTTGTTCAATCTTACAACAACATGAATGTGCTTGGACCCACCTTCAAACCTTTTCGAACAAGGTCATATGCCTCTGTCTTGTGATCCATGTAATTCGGTGTTAATCCTTTCATTGTAGAGTCTCTGCCATGAGAGACAATTATATAGCCACCCCTCCGCTTTGTCCTGATAATTGCATAGGCAAAAAGGGGTTTATGGCTCACCCTCCAATAGTGCCCTACATGCAATTATTTGAGATGAAGTTAGAAAGTCTGGCAAAGAAATACCCCGTGCTCAGGGACCCGCTTAAGGATTGAATTAGAAGCCTTGGGACCCTTCTTGTCCTATTTCATCTCGTATGATTTTTGTGAGCCCACATACAAGCAGCAACAACAAAGAAACCACCTCAGGGAATGTGTAGAAAACAATCTAGTACTCATGGTAAGATAAACAAGGGGGAGAAGCCCGAAAGCAGGTATTGGTGTCTAATTAAGCTTAAACCTTCGACATAAAGCTCACAAAACATGATACATAACACCAAAGAATTCAACACTTGTCATTCAACCATTTAACTCCGTTCTTGCTCATGAATTTTACTATGACTACCCACCCCACCGATAACAACCACCGCGAGGCTAACAAAAAGTAGTGATGCACTCCCAACACCTTAAAGGACTCAAATGTGAGCCCAAGTAGAAAACAACAGAAGAGGGAGGAGTCGGAGCACACTCCTTAGCTCACAACATTTTGAGGGGTAGAAGGGCGTGTTGGAGCTCCGGGATAGGACTACGAAGAGTTAACAAGCTTCACTCACTCACACGGGCTTGCACACAACCCACACAAAGTGGTTAGTGCATAGTTGGAGCACCCTTGGTGCTAGGACGAGCCACGAGCAACACAAACACACAAGACTCACCACGGCCCAAACTTGGGGGAAGCCACCACCTTCCCCCTTATAGTATACTCTGTGGCTGGCCACAGAGCCTACATCCAAATGGCTTTTCTCTCCCGGGACTCCCGAATGGGAGTCCCGAAATCCCAAGTGGGAGTCCCGAAATCCCGCCAACTAGGACTCCCGCAACTTTGGAGCCCCATAACTTTGTGAGTAGACCTTCGATTAAGGTGGGATCTAAAGCAAAGTTGTAGCTCTCGTCAAGAGATTTCCAAAGATATGTGGCACACCCCTTGAAACTAAGTAAATCGGGCAGATTCCCGACTTTTTGTGGTTGGGAGTCAAACTGGCACTTTGACTCCCAGCCCTTCTTTTGGCCATAACTTATGTTTCAGATGTCTAAATGAGTAATGCGAGCCCATTTTAGACATCTACGTTTCAAGAGCTTTCCAATCATATAAAGGAATCCATAGGCCATTGGGTTTTGACCCTTGCAATCACTCTCTGAAGTTTTGGGAGTCCACCGGGACTCCATCTCCCAAAGTGGGAGTTGCCTTGGGAGTGTGAGGGTTCATTCCTTCATACTCCCTCACACTTTCTAACAGTCCTGGGAGTTTGTGATGTGACTCCCGAGCTTCTTTTTCTTGTTTTGACTCTCGAGCTTCCTCTTGGTTCACACCCTTACAAGCCCTTTGCCTTGGTCACGAGCCCAAGGCTAGGGTTGCGACACTTTGTGCCTTGTCTCATGTGAGCTTCGAAACCAAAACATGAAGGTAATCAAGACTGCATCGGAAGAGATGGTGGACAGACCCTAGAAAAGTATGTAGTGGAGGTATGTTCAAAAAATATGAAACTTTCTCTAGATGTAAATGTAAGTATGCGAGGTTTTCAAGGTGGTAGAAACTACGTCACATGAAGATGCGATAGACAATCCTTATGAGTAGTACTGTTGTGCATGGTGCATCACACACAACACCTACAATCTCTTTCTAGTCAATATGCAAAGAACGAGGCATTGTGTTTGGAACAAGGGACCCTTCCTCCTCGAAAATCGTGCAAACCATCTCAAGACGTTGGACCATAGCATGCATGGGCTGCATGCATTATGACCAGGGAAAAAAAAAGTTCAAAAGTTCGCCTAGACTAAAATGCAACGTCGCTAAATGTTTTGTCAAACTTTAGGAGAAACATAGTCCCAAAAAATACACCCATGTATAGAAAAGGAAGACACATGGCAAAGTAGCCTTCGAGCATACAATAATCAGCTTGAAAAGATTAGCCTCCTTGTGGCTACTGCAGCTTTGTAACGTACCCTCTTTCACCAGGGGATAAGATCGGGGAAGGGATTACAAATACCAAACCCACCACCTTTCATTTGTCCCCAACTTCAACGACCCTTCCTTCGGCGGCTCATCTATTAAGCCTCCTTTGCCGTTGTGTCAACGCTCCTCTCGCAATCCTCTCCTCTCCTCCCACGGGGGATTATTCTTTGTACAACTTTCAACCCCCAAAAAAATTTGCGCATTGTCATAGAAGAAGGTGAAAGACACGGTTCCACAGAGAGCAAGTAGAAACGCCAAACATGAAGGAGACAAGAAACTAAGGAAGGACAATGAAAGGGATCTTTGACAGAGAGAAAAACAAAGAAGAAAGAAAGTGTACATTGCAAATCGCATAGAAATGAGATTTTGTTGCCATAACGACCACAAACCTCTACTCTAGGGTTCCGTCCAGAAACCAACGGTCATCGTCCATAATCCGCTTATCGTTGTTTGGTTCTCGTCCAATTAGTAACCCTCCTTTGACTCAACGATTGTTGAAGATTTTAATAAAAACATTTAGAAACTAAATAATAGAGTACCCTTTTGGAGTTAAGTAACATCAAAGGAAATTTCTTGTTGGAATTTTGAGATGATCATGGTAGGTTGTATTTAGGTTATATTATTTTTCTTTAAGTTTTGAAAAATTTGGAGATTTTTTTTTTTCGATCGTTGAATTCTCATGATAGATTAATTATAACAAGTACCCAAAAATATACTAACAATTTTTGTTTTTGTCCTACTTTTGCATTTTGTGTGTAGCCAAATTTGCTTAAACTATTTTTTAGATGATCGCCACTTCATTCACAAAATTTTCCTTTCATTTCTTGAAACAAATGAATCTAACCTTCATTGCAAGGTGTCATGACCATATTTGTGTTAGCCATAACATATAATGTGCTATGGTAGCGAGTAGTGCTTACTTAGGGTTTCTAGGTTTAGGGTTAGAGGAAAATGGCTCTTCTGGTAGGACCCACCCTCAGGTTGTGAGTGGGGGTATGAAGTGTGAGAGAGGGTTCAAAGAACATAGTTCTTTGAGTTGAGTTTAGAGCGTTGGGAGTAGTTGGAATTAGTGGAGTTTCGAACTATGGTGTCCCACTAGCATCAGCCTAGATTCTTTGAGTGGAATGGGCTTGGCTTGACTGTATGTGTATGCATAAGGAGTTTTATGATAGTAGATCTTTCTCGTGACATTTTCACTCAAAGAACTATGTTTTTTGGGAGTAGTTAAACCGTGGGGGTTTTGTGATCTCACTTTCTGGTGGTGTGGCCGAATTGGAAGTGGGTCATGTCAAAAGGAGTGCCTTGGCGAGAGCTTTCCAACGCACCAAAAAATGTTGGATTTTGTTGAGCGGATCAAAAGTTATGATCATTTGAAGTTGTTAGTTTGACAATTTTTAGTGACGGTTTACCAGCGACATTAATTTCTTAGATAAGTGAAAATTTCCTTGAAGAAAGTTGCTGAAAATTGGTAGGAGTGTAGCTAGAGAGCCAATCTATAATATGGCAAAGATAGATTGTGTTTTCATTGAGCGGATTATGCGTTATGTTTGTTTTTATGGTGATGGTTTTTTATGGTTTGTGCACACCTAGTGCGGAAGCACTGTCGGATTTTTAGCTAAATAATTAGGGAAGATTAGGTGTTGCAATTTTGTGAAGTTATTGTTTGAGGGTTGAATTGCATATGGGAATTGTTTAGGATTTTTTGGTGGAGCCAATTGGGAGTATTGACCTTCAAAAGATTTCAAGTTTGTGTAGATTTGTGCCTAGGTTTTTTTCAGTTTTGTTTTAGGTCATATTTCGACACACAAACCTTCTTTTTAGTTGAGTTTTGGAGGGAAGGAAGATCTAGTTGTCCTCTACATTCTGGTCGAAGTAGATTGGCATTTGGTGTAGGAACGATGGAGATATGGTTGTTTGAGTGCTCGCAGCCCAATTTTACAACTTTTGGCTATGGCAAATTAGGGATTTTGTCGGAAATTGAGCTTTTGGTTAGTGGGGAGCACATTTTTCGATTTGTGGTCATGGGCCGGTTAGATGAGTTGAGTCGCTACTCAGCTAGGTGGTTGAGTTGAGTACTTGTTTTTGGTAGCAAATTGGGCACGAGGTTGACGATACTTAGTGGTGATTCAATTTGGGTACTAGGTTTGGTGATTGGGTCATCACGGAGCAGTTTAGTGGTCCTGTGGGGGACCATGGTGGAAATGGTGGAGTTACACGTAGTGGGTTGAGGTATCGACTACCTTCACCCACATCATTGGTTGTTGAGGAGGACGAGGTTATCGTGGATAACAAGTTTTCCATATTATCGTCTAGTATTGCGGCCCCATTGATTTGGGTATGGACGGGGGTTCTGGGGCCATGAAGGGCCCCCGACGTTACTCAGGTGCAGTGGGCACCATCGAGTTAGAGGAATTCATTCAGGAGTTTGATTCTTGGTGTGATATGCAGATGTTACGTAATGCCAGATTATTCTCACCCTTCTTGGCATGGAAGGGATTGTTTCAACACTTGGAGGGTCCTCCGATGGATGATTATCATGAGTTTCGAAGAGATCATGCTACTGAAATTGAGGAATGGAGGCAACATTGGTTTCCATCCTATGTATCTATTACTCACGGTGGTGTTGTTAGTGGTGGTACTACTACACCGCCTACTCCTAGTACGAGCACACAAGTTGTTCCCCCACCTTTGTTTAACCCTATCACAGAGTTCTTTTTGAGGCTGAAGAAGAACTACCCTAATGAGAATCTTCGCGAGGCATACACTCATATGTGACGGTTGATTGTAGTTACCCAGGGGGTGACGGAGGCTTAAACAGTCCAATTTTGGTATGGGATTGTAGACAAGGAGTTGCAACAAAGAGCACACAATGTGATTTTCATGAGTGACAATTCTCCCACATTGACCCATGTGTTTGCTTTATCTAAGAAGATAGAGCTTAACATGGTGGAGGAGAGGGTGGTGACATCTGGATTCAATAGGGATATAGTTACTACTTTTCGTGGACAACAATCCACCTCACAACCTCGTACTGGTGGAGGTGGGAGTCGTGGAGGTTAGGTACGACCTCAGTCAGGTTCTAGAGGGACAGGTGCACAAAGACCGTTGCCTTCATTCGTTAGTTGACAGCAGTGACAATCTTGTTGGACGTGTGGTGGTGTTCATATTCGGAGGGATTATCCATAGGAGAGTGGTGGACGAACTTTGGCTGATGGATCTCAATTAGCACAAGTTCAATGTGATAATTGTGGCCGGGTTGGCCACCCTCGTGAGTGTTGTTTTGACCTTTACCCAAAATTGAGATCAGGTCGTGGTGGAGCAGCTCATAAAGGTCATGGTGGTAGAGGTGGTAGAGGCGGTGGGGGTGGTAGAGGTACACCAATGGTTAGGGCACCTCCCGTGATCATTCCTCCCCCTACGATAGAGGCATTTATGTCTACTAGGATTGAGCAATTGGAGCAAAGGTTTGCTACCATGGCAAGTTTTTAGCGTCGATCACATTCAAGAGGCGAGGCTCCCACATCTTATGGGGGAGATGATTTTTTTTATATGGCTAGTGTAGCACAAATTGAGGCGTCCGTTGTAGTGACGAAAGGCGTCATTCGAGCCTCGGAGCCACGTGGGGCAACTGTGGAGTTGGATCCACACAGGGGTGAAGCTGATAGACAGGCCAGGCTTCCCCAATCATTCTTGTTGTCTGAAGTGGTCAGGACTCCTTCCATGGTTCCTACATCGCCTATTGAGCCAACAATGGGGCCAACAACATCGACATCATGTGTAGTGGACACGGATATATCATCGAGTGTAGTGTCGCGGATGGTGACTTCAATGTTGGGATCCCCAACATTTTCGGCTAATGATTTGATGGCGTCAGGAGTTGACTTAACTCGTGTATTTCGATTAGTAGCCACATTGGGAGTGTTGTTGCTACAAGTGCCGAGGTGTGTGAGGGTGTTGATGTGGGGCAACTCGTAGTGGGGGATGTTGTTGTGGAGCAACCTGTGGTATCAAGTGTGGATAGTCCTTGGCAAGTGACGACGGCTAAGATGGATGCATTACTAGCTCGACCAGCCATTGATCGTGAGAGGCTTACACCTGGTGTATGTATGTTGGATAATCAGAGTGGTATTTTTCGGTTGGTGAGTCCTACGGGCTAGGTGTATAAACCAGATCAGGTTTTGTTGGATTCTGGTGCCCAACCTTTGATGTTGGGGAAGGCAACATGTATTGGTTTGGGTATTCGGAGGTCGGAGCTTGAACCGTGCCCATTCCAAATTTAGACATCATTTGGTGGAGCCATTGATAGGTCTAACTTCATGACACGTGAGAGATTATCGGTGCAAATGAAACCAGATCATGTGACTGATAGCTTTAGGTTGGGAGTGACTACTATTGTTACAACAGCTGAGTTGTATGATGTACTAGTTGGAGGTGTCGTGTTGTATCCGATGGGTTTTCAAATGGATTATTGGACAGAGATAGCGACTTATCGACCTGGTTGGCAGTCTGGGGATGGACGGATGAACTAAGTGCCTATGAGATTTATTTCTGGGGTTCGACCAGGACGGTCTCCCCTAGAGGTGTTGGCATCAGTTGCTGGTTTTAGTGGAATGGTCACTTGGCCAGGTGACTTGTTGGAGGGCAACATTTCAACCATTGACACTCTGGTCTACGAGGATATAGAGGAGGTTTCTAGCTTTGTTGCAACAGTGTCCTCATTAGATGTTCCACTTTGGCGTTCGAGTGGGGTGTTATGGCAGGATGCCAATCATTTAGTATCACAGGCTTGGCGTGAGGCTTTTGTGCATGTGGAGGAGAAGGAGGTTCCACAATGGACTCCTATTTCTGGTCCTGTTGGGTTGTCTCCATTGGATACTACACCCATTGCATGGGAATATCCTTCCAAGGGTATTTGCATGTTGGATCTATTTGGTGGGATCAGCACTGGTTTGGCAACAGTGCTTTAAGCGGTTATTTTAGTTCGGAAATACCTTATATGGAGAGAGATGAAACTGCGAAGAGGGTTTCATCACACCATCTTGCATTATTGATGCGGCGATACCCTGAGTTGTTGCCGAGGTCGGCTATTCAAGGATATCAATGGGCTTTGCCATCAGACATTGCATTGTTAGGGGCGCAAGACCTTGCGAGAGTTGGTCCTATTAATTTGGTGATTGCTGGATGGCCATGCCAGGGTCATACTCGGGCTGGTCGTGGTGAGGGATTACGTGACCCTCGATCTTGTATGTTTTGGGAGATGTTGTAGGTGTTATGCCATCTTCAAACACATCAGGCATGTGTTCCCACGTACATTCTAGATAATGTACCTTTGTTGGGTGATACTAGGTCTCATGTGATGTCGAATGTACACCAAATCCGGTCTTGGATTGGACCAGCGGTTTTATTGGATGCAACAAAGGTTGGCTCGTGTGCTCATCGTCCTCGATTGTGGTGGACGAACTTGTTGCCGAGGGAGGTGTTGAGACGAGCATATGAGACAATACCACGATTTTCTCACCTCATAGTGGACAATATCTTAGATATTGGGCGACATTCTCAGGTGGTTAAAGTTGTTGATAGGTCACCCATGGCAATGGTGAACCGAGTGGGACAGCCTAGATGGCGTTACCCACATTTGTCAGTTTTCCAGCATCACATGCCTATAGAGAGGGTGGTCCTGAGCTTGTATGGGATACTTGTTTGTAGCAATTGGTGGAACCCAACGTCGATGAGAGAGAGTGTGCAATGGGGTTTCCTATAGGAATGACATTTGTCCCTTCTATTTCCGAGGCTTCATGTCGACAAGTGTTGGGTCAAGCTATGGACCTGAATTGTTTGACTTAGATTGTTAGCCTTGGTATGGCCGAGCAACATCGGCTTAGAGCCACATTTGTAGTAGTTACACCTCTTGTGAGCTCGTTGCCCACCGTGACGGTAGAGGCATCGACTGGGGGCGAAGAGAGTTATACTTTTCATCCTTGGAGTACATGGGATGTGTTGGGAGAGCATGTGAAGGTTGTGGCCCATGCTGTTGGAGGAGTTTGTTGCTCCAGTGGTGTTCCATTGGATGATTTGGAGGAGCGTGTGGCTTCTCCCAAGGTTTTTGTGTAGCAACCCATGGCATCGTCCTCTTCTTCTAATGTGTCTACCAAGGAGACTTGGGAGCCTTTGATAGGGCCCAAGCTAACAGGAAGAGAGAGGCAACAATTGATGCAATTTTTAAGAGCATACAAGAGTTGTTTTGCCTTTAGTATGAAGGAGTTGGGTGTTTTGATTGGACTTGGTATACGAATTGAGTTGGCTAGTGACATGCCAATTTTTCGTCGTCCTTATAGATATAGTGATATGGAGAGGGACCTGATTCGGAGTCAGACGTTGGATCTATTGGAGGCTGGATTAGTGAAGTTGTTGCATGGTGAGTATGCACCAGCCATTGTCATGCCTGCCAAAAAGGATGTACATGGCAACTACACAGATAGGTGGATGTGTGGAGACTACCGTCCTATCAATCGGCAGACTAAGTTCGATAAGTATGCCATGCCTATACTTAAAGAGATCTTTGATGTTGTGGGACATGCGAGGGTTTTTAGTACATTTGATCTTCGAGCAGGGTACCATCAGTTACCGATTCGAGAGGAGGACAAGGCCAAGATCGCATTTTGGGGCGTCAACTCTCACGGCAAGGATTGTTTGTATCAGTGGAAGTTCTTACCCTTTGGGTTGAAGAACACGCCTGTCGAGTTTTAACATGTGATGGATAGGATCTTAGCAGGGTTGGATTTTGTCCGGTGTTATATCGATGATATTGTGGTATATAGTGATACCGTGGAAGAGCACCAAATTCATTTACAAATTGTGTTTGAGCAGTTGAAGGCTCATGGTCTTCGTGTACATCCTGGGAAGTGTAAGTTCTTCCAGGATAGTGTGGAGTATTTGGGTCATGTGATCTACCCAAGCAGTTTGGGAGTGCAACAAGCCAAGGTGGAAGCTATTGCATGTATTCCGTGTCCCACGGATGTGAGTAGGGTTCGCACTTTCATGGGATTGACGAACTACTATCGCAGGTATGTCAAAGGCTTTAATGCGATGGCAAAGCTTGTGAACATGTTGTTGAAGTTGGATCAAGAGTGGCAGTGGCGTGATGAGCAGGAGCGAGCTTTTGTGGAGCTCAAGGCTAGGTTAGTTGCAGCTCCCATCCTAAGGAAACCTATTAAGGGGCGTCCATTCCAGCTACACACTGATTGGAGTATGTTGGGACTTGGAGCGGTGTTGACACAATGTGATGACGAAGGGAAGGAATTTGTGGTGGCCTATGCGAGTCATTCGAATAACGGAGTCACGTTATAGTTCTTACGAGGGAGAGTGTTTGGCAACGGTGTGGGCTATCGCACACTTCAGGTGTTACTTGTTTGGCACACAGTTTACCTTTGTCACTGACCACCAGCTGTTCAAGTGGTTGATGGAGTTCGATAAACTTACATGAAAACTTGCATGGTGGGCTCTCATCTTACAGGAGTATGACTTCCAGGTGGTGCATAAACCTGGAGTTACAAACTTTAATGTCGATGGGTTGAGTCGGAACCCATGCACTAGCCAGGAGGATAATACTGGAGCTAGATGGCATGGCAAGGTTGATGAAGAGATGGTGCCAGGTTGGCATGCATCGGCCTTTTTGTGCTTGTTGGGTGTGGACTTTAATATGGAGGGCCACTTGACATTTTACTCTAGTCAAAGGGTAGATGGCCAGTCTTTAGATCTTGAGGTTAGGGATGGTAACATCGGTCACCATGATATTCATGATGATACATTAGTGTTGGAGTTTTTACGAACCAGTATGGTGTTAGGCATGGTGAATGTTAAGGAGAGAGACCGTGTTCTCCAATGAGCTAAGAAGTATCGGTTGGAGGGGACACATATACTCCGAGTGTGGGAGGATGGTAGGGTACGGATTGTACCACATCTAGACCAGAGAAGGCGTATTGTGCGGCATGCCCATGAAGAGTTGGGGCATTTTGGAGTAAAGCGGACATATAGCTTATTCCTGGGTCAATATTGGTGGTGTGGTATGCACACCGATGTGTAACGATTAGTGTCACATTGCATGGTTTGTGATAGGGTGAGGGCATCGTTCAATGCCTTTACACCACAGTTACACCCCTTGCCTATTATGGGGTTGGGTTATCGTTGGAGTTTGGACTTTGCAGGACCATTACCATTGATAGTACAACATAACAAATATGTGTTGGTGATGGTGGAGCACTTCTCCAAATGGATTGAGTTGGTGCCATCCCCTGACAAATCCAGCGAGGGAGTAGCGTATGCATTCCTTGATAGGGTGTTTAGTCATTTTGGTGCACCATCTGAAGTGTTGACCGATCAAGGTACAGGGTTTCAGGGTGAGTTTCAGGTCTTGTGTGACAAGGCGTTGATTGATCATTGAACCACGTCTTGAGATCATCCAGAGGCAGATGGTTTAGCTAAACGTGTGGTACAAACGGTGAAGAGGGCATTGTGCAAATATGGCTTGCGGAAAGGCCACCTAGGGGATTGGGATATTCAATCACCATGGTTGGCCATGGGATATCGATTCAGTCGTCAGGCATCCTTGGTTTCCTTCTCACCTTATTTTCTATTGTACAGCCGAGATCCAGACTTGCTAACAACAATTCCTCGTGAGTCTAGTGAGGTGGTGAACCTTGATGACCCAGAAATGTGGTTGAGGATGTGTTCTCAACGTGTAGAGCTCTTTCGAAAAGTTATGCCAACAGCGTTTAAAAACCTTGCCATTGCTCAACACAGGGATACATTGCAATATGCAATTATCCGGGGTGGAGGTTATCGACCATCAATTCGTAGGTTCCATGTGGGGGACTATATCTATTTGCAATAGACTACACCAACGACATTGGATGTAATGACAAGCTGCACTATCTTATGAATGCGAGAGGTGTTAGCTTCTAGAGTTCTCATGTTGGAGGGTCATGATGGTGTTGTTTGGAAGGACCATGTGCGTAATTGTGCGCCATGTCACCTCCCAAATGTGGATGGTACAGTTGACCCAAGTTTGGTAGTGGTACAGGCCGGCTTGAGGTG
>Ga0209611_10008407_pt1 | contig 16153 bp, 14 predicted proteins | sample S1TSphgellanicum_3_FD_187693 | JGI IMG/M metagenome (GOLD analysis project Ga0209611, IMG submission 187693) | Host-associated microbial communities from peat moss isolated from Minnesota, USA - S1T2_Fc - Sphagnum magellanicum MG (SPAdes) (version 2) | ecosystem: Host-associated > Plants > Peat...
CCGCTCAAAGGAGGAGGTGGAGGCAGCAATCATCAAGTGTGGTGCCTTTGACATCCAATATTTGCAATCGCCGGTTGACGAGGACATGTGCCCTGAGGACGAGTTGATGCACATGCTACAATTCCCCAAATCCTTTGCTACGTTTTTTTCCTCATGGGTGAGGGCAATGACTGGCCCGAGCATAGAGGCACACATGGGCCGACACAACACCGACGAGTTCTTCATTCGCCACCAGCGACGCATAACAGCTCGTGCCACCTCCCTCCTTTCTGACCCTAAATCCCAACAAGAATACAGGTTTTTCAGGGCGACTTTCCTCCATGTGGTCCTCAAGCGCAAGGTCTTTAGTACTTAGTCCAGTCAACAGTATCTTCCCATTCTTGAATCATGAAACCTCTTAGTAAACATATCCAATACCTACTCTAATACCGAAGCCCTTCTTGAGTGCTGCATTTTAGTGGGTATATTCAACCCTAGAAATATTAAATTTGTAAATCATATAGACCTGGTTTGATTTTATTTTTTTGTCACTAATTGATGGGGATGATACTTACCCAACATAATTTTGTCCTCCTTTCTTTGAGGGGTGTTTCAAAAAAAATAAATGCTCACTCTATTGTAATAACACCGGAAGTGACAAAAGAAAACCATCCATCATGTACCTAAACCTAGGTATTTTAGAGTAGACAAATATCACAATACCCTTGGAGAAAGTAGAAACCCATACAAACCACCTAAAGTAAAATTTTGCATGTCTTGAATCTCTTGGTTGTGTGATCAAATGATGTGAAGATTGTTTCTCAAAATAGAAATTGTCTAATTATGATCCCCATGACTAATTGAAGGTCAAAAGAAATTTTGATATTTGTGTAAAAACCATCAAGTTGTGATATTGATTACAATCGCAAAACCATAATGCCTTGTGACACTACAATGTCATGTACAACTATGGAGTCATTAACATGAATTTGTACTTACACTTGTAATCAAAGAAAACAATAGTCGTTTTCTTAATGGGTTGTAAAACCTAAAATGTGTTGTTGTGAATCAAGTTCGACCTCACATTTTGAGAATGTCCCCCACCCATGGGCTTTACCTATCATAAATCACAAGGTAAATTACATCATGAACCAAATTTAGAGGTCACAAAACATATGAATGGGAGGGTTCTTATGCCTACTCCTCAATAGTGGGAGGGTTCTTACACCTATAAATAGACATATTTTTCTCGCATGCTTAACGAGTAGACATAATATCCTTCCCAATTTCTTTCTAAGAGGGAAATTCATGCATATAAGGTGTTCTCCACATAGATTACAAATTTTCTTTGAGTGCTTTATGTTGTAGCACAACCTGATTTAATGACAATAATGGGGGCAAGGTTTGCAAACTATCATACATTTATTTTTTATCATTGAAAATCATGGTAACCATAGCAAGTTGTGTTAAATGACTAAATTCAATGTTAGGATATGCAAATTAAAAATTCATTTAATTCAACTTGAGGCTTTGACTTTAATTTAAAAGTTTCAAAAATGAACAATAGATGCATCAAAAGAATGACAAATTTGTAAAAGATTATTTTATGTATAATATCATACAAAAAATTTATGATTTAAACAATTTAGATGATAAGAACTTGTTAGTTATAATAAAAAAAACATTCATAATCTTAAGAATGTGGAATTTTCAAAAAATTTAAGTTCAAAAAAAATCTCAAAATCTTAAAGTTTCAACAATCCTTTGAAAATCCTTGGATGATTTTATATTATGACCTGTGGCCCAATGTAAATATGCCACATGGCACCTTAAGTTGAATTGAAGACAAAATATTGTTATTACGTTAGTAATGCCTAAGTAAGTACATAAATACGTGCCTACAAACCTAGGCTACATATTTACCTACCTACCTATTTAAGTAAAAAGGTAATGAAATAGGTCTACCTTCTTAGGTTAAATACCTACTCATGAAAGTAGGTACATAGGTTGACCTAGATGGATAGGTCATACTGTGACCGAACAACATGTCGCCGGACAAGGACTTCATGCATGTACTATTGGTGTGAACATGAAAATCCTGATTTGGATAATGTGACCGAGAATCTTGATTAGTGGCGGCGGATTTTTTCTTGAGGAGAGTGAGAGGGAAATCAAAAGTGCATGGGATGCATGGTAGTGGAAGGACAGGAAGATGACGGCGCGTTTTATGAGAAGCTGCGGCGCCTCATTGATGAGGATGGAAGGAACGGCTAATGGTGATGAGTACGAGGAGGAAGGGAAGTTCGGAGTTTTGGGTTTTTTTGGCAGAGAGATTAGCAGAAGCTAGGAGAACGGAGTGGTGTCGCTCTTCTTCCGCTGCTATTTGCGACCGATGACCTCTAGCTTCTATATTTTTGGTAGAGCTAATTAGAAAGTTAGAATGAAGAGGACTGCGGATAGAGATTTTGGAAGAAGAACAGTGCTTGTGCTGTCGGAATTGTTTCTCTGAAATCTAAGCCATGGAATGCTGGCACTTGATTTTCTGCTTGTCTGAATCGAGTCAGTGTGAGCTAAGTGTGAGAAAGCTCAGAGGATTGCTCCTGTAGCTGGGTTATGAATTCAAGCTTGGAGACAAGGGAAGGTTGTCTGTCCTGTTGTGTTCTAGCCATAAGGTGCCATTGTGCTTGATCAGTCAGAGCACGCGAGGGAGGAGAGAGGTTGCTGGCTGCCATGATTGTTCTGCGTCTCTCTGGTGTCCCTCCATTTTTGGTTACAGTACCCTTGCAAGGAACTATTTAAACACATTTTGCCCAATCCATTAAAAAAAACATTCACTATATTCATGCAACAATTCATCCAAAATTTATAGGTTTGTACATGCTTGGCAACTTGTGACCTACTTATCTACCTATGACCCACCTATTAACTACATCTTTGGATCACGATCTTCACACATAGTTGCCTATGACTAGTGATTGGTTTTTTTTCGGTGAATTTTTGCATCTTGGAAAAAAATAGTTCCAAACAGCAAAAAAATATATGGAAAAAACTTCTAACAAATATCGAGCCCAAAGCAAATTGGTCTCATTTGTGATAATCTCAAGGCCTTTAGCTTCCTCTTCATTTCTCTCCACATCTGCATTTCCATGTTTATTTGCAACAAAGATCCACAAGGTGTGTTTGCAATGAGTTAAATTTTTTGGATGACCTCAAATTTCATGTCATGGAAAACTCATAAAAGAGAAAAATGTAAAGACAATGGGAAGAAAAGAAAAACAAAAGAATGTTAAGGCACAAGGAAGAAAAGAAAAACCTTCCGGTAGTCAAAACTCCAAATCTAGAGATGGAGCTACACATATTTTAGCTTCATCACAATAATAGAGCTCTTTCAATTATATTAACCTCAAATGCATGAACTCTACTCCCTTTATTTCATGTTTTTGGACCTTCATGCTTCAAAAAAAATTATGTTTAGGTTTTTATCTTACATATTTCATGACTTGAATTAAATTATCATGTTCTATGTTTGGACATACATTCAGATATGCGTTGGTTATAGTTTGTTCTAATTCTTTTCCATGCTTACAATTCTTTGGCCACAATAGTTTTTGTGCCCATGTGTTTGAAATTGGGATAGGATGCATATCAAAGATTGCGTTCATATATAAGAATAATCTGCCTTCAAAAGGAAAACCATCTGTGAGCCAATACAATCCTCAATCATCTTAACTGTTTTACACAGTCAAATGCAAGGGTGAACTTCCACTTTCAAGCTATACACGTATGTCAAATTGAACAAATACATTCTAGGATTGAAGCCCTCCAGAACACCCTAACTGTGCTTGCTTGGCAATATGCCGTATATCTATGAATTTGCAGAGAAATCTCCACAACAAACAATTCAAAGCAATATGCAAGTGGACATTTGAGACTTGTTGCACTCGCATTTTTATTTGAGACCCATGAGAGAATTGACAGGAGGTTTTGGCAAGGTGAGTTAACAGGTTCAGCTGATGGAGACTTGTTGTAATTAAGTACAAGGAACATACCTATGAAACTGTTTTCTTTGGCCGTGGTGGGGCAGGAATTATACCCCACTTTTGACGAAGTCCATCCAGATCTTCACCAAGGTGCTTTTCATAGTATATACATATGAGGTCAGTTGCAGACTGACCTGCTTTCAGTGCCCAGGGGCCATAGTGCCCAAAAAGAACAGATCGCTGCTCTGGTTTTAAGCGCCAGGGAGCACCGACAACTGAAAGGAAGCACATGGGCAATAAAGTTTGCTGAAACTCCACCATCTTCAATGCAAGCTCACCTACCACACTAGTTGGGCAGTTGAAAAGCACGTGCCAAAAATCATGCACCTTGAGGAAACACAAGGCACACAAGCAAAGTCATCTTATCTGTGTTGAGGTTTCAATAGAAAGTTACAGGTAGGTCTTGATGTTTTGTGATTTTTTGAACCAGTACACAAGACAGGAGAAGGAAATTACCTCACGAGCTCGTGTTGCAACATATGCTAGCTCCTCACTCTCCAAAAATCGAACTGGTGGTCGATCGTCAGGTGAGAAGTTGCGAGAACCCATGAATTGAGCATAAGCTGCTCCAAATGTGTTTGCAGGCATGTCCCAAGCATGCCCAACAGATGTTGAAATTACTCGGGGTCGGTCCATCAAGATTTCCTGGGGATGAAACAAACAAAACATATGAGACTCACTGAGCAATACAGAAGTCATCAATATGATTACAGCTTGGTCAGATATGTTCAACAAGCCATTCCAAAATCCACCAAGATCGATAAAAAGAACTAGCAGGAAAATCCAACGAGAGTGGGGGACTAATGTGCAGAGTCATAACTATCAGAGAGATAGGCTCCAAAATTATTGGCATACAATTTAACCACACACTTCTCTTGGAAACAGAGACACACACAAAAAGCATGCAAGAAGAATTTTGTGTCCAGGAAAGCAACCCAGTGCGATGGGCTTAGTACTTATCATTTTCTTCGTGCAATGAAGTGACTGTGAGACCTCAAATCCATAATGCTATACAAGGACATGAAGAGGGATAGCAACACATACCCTGCCCTCAGGACTCTTCTTCATGCGATCCAAGAGGTTTTGAAATGCAGGAGCACCAGTGGTCTCTCCGAGAGCTGCAACCAAATCTGCTCTAGCAGGGTTCATCAATGCTCCGACCGCTGACCCCACTGCCACTGCCGCCTGCTGCCATGCATTCAGTGGTACTCTGGCACCCTTAAACCTTTCAAAGTCCTTCCTCCCAGGCTCTCCATCATCCAAACCTCCTTTTTCTCTGCTTCTGTTATCGCTCCTTCCAGCTTGGGTTTGCTGCAACCTATACTGCAGCAGCAAGGGATGAGAAGACAACAATCCTGATGAGACAATAGGTCTCACAGCCGCATGCACATTCCCAAGGAACGTCGCTTGATTCATCTGCAAACAGTGAAATGGAGCAACCACGGTCAGGGAAACCACGAAGAACGCTGGGCTCCAGAAATGCACGGGTCATCTCCTCCCACCTCCCCGTCCTTCCTTTCTCTTCAAACTATCACGGAAATGAAGGAGAGAGCAGAGAAGAGTCCTGGAAAAACCGAAAATACGCAACCCTATAGGTTTAGGGTTTAGTCTCCCTCTTCGCCATTCTTCCCGTTCTACTTGCACTTCGATCGTTTGGTCCTTCTTTTGCGCTTCTGCCATCGCCAACAGTAATCCTATCACGCAATCTGTATTGGGTTGCATCGAAAGAAGAAATTGGCATGTCGAGGAAGCGCAGTGGTTCCTGGAAAAACCGAAACTACGCAACTCTAAAGGTTTAGGGTTTAGTCTCCCTCTTGGCCATTCTTCCCGTTCTACTTGCTCTTCGATCGTTTTGCTTCTTCTCTGCGCTCGCGTCATCGCCCACAGTGATCGCATCATGCAATCTGTATCGGGTTGCATCCAAAGAAGAAATTGGCATGTGGAGCAAGAGCAGTAATAGCATCATGTCTCGTAGTAGTTAGAGGGTTTTTTTTGGTTTGGTTTTGGCGTGTGTGTGTGTGAGCACGCAAAGGAGGCGAGGAGGAGAAGAAGCGGGAGGTGATGGATGCGCCTCCTCCTCCTCCAAGGAAGCGGGGGAGGCCGGCAAAGCATGCGAAGCTTGGAAACCATGGCAGTGCACTTGTTACTACGCAATTGAACTCCCGGACTGTTGTTGCAGCTGTTGTGGGTTTGCCGGATACAACGACAGCGGCTATAAGCAATAACAAGAAGGACATCAGCAACAGTAACAGTGGCAGGAAAGGTGAGGGTAACAATGGTGTGGAGGATGTGGAGATGATAGAGCAGACGATTCCACCAGCCAGGAGGCCGGGTCAGCGAGGAAGGCCGAGGAAGAAAACCGTGTTGATGGTGCCGAAGAAACGAGAGTCAGGAGCAGCAGCAGCAGCTGGGAAGGCTGCTGGGAATAGCATAAGCGACAGAGAGCTTCGTATGTCTGAATTGGAGGACGAAGAGTTGCCTGTGGAACGACCTCTTGAGAAGCCTGCCACTCGGAGAAGCAAGAAACTATCTCAGGTCCGATCTTTCACATCCACTTCTTCTTTTTTTCCTTCTTCTTCTTCTTCTCCTTTTTCTTCTTCTTTTTGGTTTTGGATTTGTGTGGAGAACATCCGATCTTCAAGGTGATAAAACTCCTCTGCTGCAAAGAATATACTGCACATTTGTTTATTTGTCAACTTGTCTTGAAATCCATGAAGAGATTTCTGTTTCCTACTGGAAGCATTCTTACTTGCAAAACTTATCTCTTAGGGTTTATAATTGTATCCTCTTTTGTTAGTCTGTGTTGCTAATGCATAAATTTTTGGAGGTCCTTTTAGTTCTGCATTCTGGAATCACTACTGAGAGGTTCATCTAGAGCTTACTGTCAGAAGCTCTCAATCTCTAGTTGAAATAGAGAGCTTCGACTGAATTGTACAGTTCTGATTGAGTTCAATTTTTGTCCTTGTTTCCTTGTGGATGATGATGGAACCACTTACAATGCAGGTTCAGAAAGAGAGATATGGATTTGAGAGGATCAATGTGTTAACCGAAGTTTATTGTAACATGTTGACTGCAGGCTGTTCCTGTGTTGTTTCCCACTCCTATGGAGTCACCCAGAGGGCATGCCCCTTTGTATGATGATGGAGGGGTAGGAAATGAGGATGTAAAAGATGCCCCTTTCATGGATGCAGTTGTGAAGGTGTTTTGTGTGCATACAGAACCCAATTTCTCACTCCCATGGCAGCGCAAGCGCCAGTTTAGTTCAAACAGCAGTGGCTTCATTATAAAGGACCGCCGAGTCCTCACCAATGCACACTCAGTTGAGCATCACACACAGGTTAAGGTCAAAAAACGTGGCTCCGACACCAAGTACCTAGCAACAGTTCTTGCCATTGGTACTGAATGCGACATAGGTACTGAAATCCTATGTTTGTCCTTTAAGTATCCTTCAAGTGAATAGAATCATCTTCTGATTCAAACAAAAGTTTGCTGGGATGCCTGGCACTGAATTTTAAAACTATGCTCTTGGTCTCGTTCTGTGATGCAAATCATAGTACTATTATTGAGCAAATAGAGATAGGCAGGAACATGAGTACTCTCTGCCAGAGATATGTAATGGATTTGGAATTGACAGGGAACTTGTGGGGTGATCGTAACAGCTATGCTGACAGTAAGCAATGATGAGTTCTGGGAGGATGTCACGCCTGTGGAGTTTGGGTCACTACCTCGCCTACAAGATGCTGTTACTGTTGTGGGCTACCCCATTGGTGGAGATACTATCTCCGTTACAAGTGGTGTAGTTTCACGGATTGAAGTTACTTCCTATGTCCATGGTGCCACAGAGCTCCTGGGTGTGCAGGCAAGTCTTTGTGTGTGGTTGATTCTTCTCGTCCACTGTTATAGCTGCTAGAGGCTACCCTTAGAGTTGGAAAGAACTTTGAAAGGATCATGTCTGCTTCTGCATTGACCACATTGAACTCATGCTTTGTGTACCATTGCATCAGATTGATGCAGCCATCAATGCAGGCAATTCTGGGGGTCCAGCATTCAACGACAGGGGTGAGTGTGTTGGAATTGCCTTTCAGTCGTTGAAGCACGATGATGCTGAGAACATTGGCTATGTCATACCTACTCCTGTGATCAACCACTTTATTACTGACTATGTGCGGAATGGAGACTATACAGGTTCCTAAATTTTCCTTCGTGTTTTAAATGTATTATTATTAGTACATGACAGTTTTATGTGTAATGGGAGGTGTGACTTAATTGCTTGAATGTAAATGTTATAAGTGCAAGCTGTTTGCAGAGCTGATATGCATTCTTGAGATGTGCTAAAACATTCTCTATATCTGTTGTTGCTGTGTTATATTTGAGACCTGTTATGAAGGTGATGATGGTGTGATAATTTGTGGGTGACACCTGAAGGTTACAACCACATGCATTTGTTGTGCTTGTTTTGGTCTGGCCAGAACTGACACAATGGTTAGCTTCAAAGGGTAGATTTTTGGAGGTTTTTCTCTTCGTTGATGTTTGGTGCTGTCATGCTTTCCAGATTTTTATAAGTATTGTGGTCTTTGGTACATTTGTGTGACAGGTTTCCCCATTCTTGGCATTGAATGGCAAAAGATGGAGAATCCTGACCTCAGGAAAGCATTGGGTATGACAGCTAACCAGAAGGGAGTACGCATCCGCCGTGTGGAACCCACTGCACCTGCTGCCAAGCAGCTGCAGTCATCTGATATCCTCCTGAGTTTTGATGGCATTGACATTGCCAATGATGGCACTGGTATAACACCTCACCACCTCTACAATGTCTAAGTGTTTTGGACATGAGTACTCCACCTTTGGTTCTAAGAGCTTCATTTGGCTTTTGAGCTACCTCTCTCCCTGACTTCCAAAACATTGCTGCCCTGGATGTTCTGAGCCACTAATTTGTGTGAAGAGTTTTATTCCCATGTTAATTGAGTTCATGTGATGTGAATGTGAATGAAGTTCCCTTCAGGCATGGTGAGCGCATTGGATTCAGCTATCTTGTTTCACAAAAGTACACTGGTGAGAGTGCAAGGGTACGAATTTTGAGGGAGTCCAAAATTAAGGAATGTGATATCCACCTTGCAAATCACAAGCGTCTGGTGCCAGCACATATAAAGGGAAAGCCTCCTTCATACTACATACTTGCAGGCATTGTATTTGCTGCAATCTCTGTGCCCTATCTTCGATCAGAGGTGGGTACCAGAGCAATGTGTTGTACCCTTTTCAGTACATTTGATTCTCTCATGTTTGTGCCCACACAAGAAGGATTTATTTCAGTTACACATGTCACTGTTTGTCACTGATCTTGAAGGGTTTAGTGAGAGACAAAGTCCTATGCATGTCCCAGATATCTCAGGGCGGCCCAGAGCATTGGAATTCATGATTCTTTGAAGAGGGTTATATTTTGGCAAACATCTTACCTGATGGTTCTTTGATGGTGATGTTGACAGTATGGGAAGGACTATGACTACGATGCCCCTGTGAAGCTGCTGGACAAACTTTTGCATGCCATGTCTCAAACAGAAGAAGAGCAACTGGTTGTTGTTTCTCAGGTACTATTTTTGAGCTCTATTCTCTCTTCACTGGTCCCTCAGTCTGACACACTCTCATGTTGTGATGGTTGGCTAAGTGAAGTGGCGATGATGCCAATATTTCCCCACAGTTTTTGCTGCTGATAATAGAGCTGCTGAATCATGCCAGTCATCAGCTCACCATGCAAATTTTTGTTTTCTTTTTGAGGTGGCGTTGATGTGAAATAAAACATGGAACTCATTCTTCTGGAGACTATTGCAATCTGCAGGTTTTGGTGGCAGATATTAATATAGGCTATGAGGACATTGTCAACACTCAGGTATATATAATTTCTGTTGGTTGATTCACATTATATCATTTGTCTCATTCTTATTGCAATTCTTTCTCTCTTACCCTGACTTGTGAACATGCGAATTTTTAATCACTTCAGGTCCTGGCATTCAATGGAACGCCTGTGAGGAACCTGAAGCATTTGGCAAACATGGTGGAGACTTGTGATGGTCAATTTCTCCGGTTTGATTTGGAGTACCAGCAGGTGAACATCTGTGTTATCTTTGCTGCTGTAGGGTTGAGAGTCAAATGCTGAGGAAGAACTGCAGTTCTGGACTGGATGGGGCTTTCTCAATGGATTTTGTAGCTTGTCAACATCTGGGCTTCCTGTTGCACCTTTTTTCTCAAAACAAATGCAGTCCTCTTGGTAGTAGTTGATGAATTGTTCTCTGTTTTGATTTGTATCTGCAGGGTCATATGTATCTACATTGTAGTAGCATTCTTCCTGTTTATCAGCATGTGGGTTTCTTGCGGTGATTGCTCAAGGATTTTGCATGCATCTTTTAAATTTAGGATGTTACTTGCTCTCCATCACTTTCTCACAAATGGGTTAGGAATGTTTGCAGATAGTCGTGTTGGAAGCAGCGGCTGCAAAGGCAGCTACACCTGAAATTCTTTCCACTCATTGTATACCTTCAGCAATGTCAGATGATCTGAAAACCTAGGGCATTGTTTTTTTGTTGTTTTGGGTGGGAGAAGGAGATGATCAGGGCATTCTGATATTGCTGATGCGCAGAAACAGTGAGCTGGAATAGTGGCAAAAAGCTTCCAGTATTTTAGCTTTTTTCTTTAAATGTTTCTGCTTCACACCAGAGGCTGTTATTACTACTGCCACTACTTAGTAGTGCTGAATGGAGAAGATCATCTTGTTTTTCTGCAGTTTTCCCATGCGTAGAACCTCTTTGTTTTGCCACTGGCATGTGCAAACTCATGTCAGAGAATCATCAATTGGCTTCCCAAGTCCCAAAGCTGTTGAGTGAGGAAGTGCAACCCATTATTGCTGTATTGACAAATGTGGTTAAGTGTTGTTTTGATGTTTTTGGTTTTGACTTGGGAGTGTCTAGAGTCTTTCTTCCAAACTATGAAGCTGAAATCTCCATATCTCCAAACAATTGTTATTAAATTTGATCTGCCAAACTGTTTCTACAGTTTGAAAATTCTTGATGAAGAAGAAAATCATTATCAGTGTGGTGGGTTGATTGATTAACGTGCATCAGGATAAGAGGATTGATGATAACAAGATGCAAAAGAGATCTGAGGAGGACCATTTGTTTTAATGGTACAACAAGCTGTGAAATTCCAGTTTTGATTCCATCAAATCTTGAGTTCCAATTCTACAAGAAAAACATGCGCAGTTTGATGTTGAAGTTGCAGTTGAAGTTGCAAATATTATGTAGCAAGCAACTTTCCCATTATGGCTATGAGCTTTGAATTCTGCAATGTTGTTTTGTTGTTGATTGCAAGTGACTTTTCCATTCTAGTTTTGAGTTTCAAATCCTGCAATTTTGTTATGTTGTTGATTTCAAGCAACTTTTCCATTCTAGTTATGAGTTCTAGTTGTGATCTTTGCAACCTGCAATGCTGTTTCGTTGTTGATTGCAAGCAACTTTTTTCCATTCTAGTTGGGAGCTTCCGAAACAATACTGCATGTCCTTTGCCTTCTGTCATCCTCAATCGTTTTAAAGGTTTTCAAAGTTGCAAGCTTGCAACATCAAAGATGTTTGTCGCAGATCTTGTTGCTTATGTTGTTGCAACACTGTGCCATTCCATTTTGGTGCTGCATGCAGCTGCTTTTGTATCCAAGCTCTATGCAACAACTGCAGCTAAAAACTGCAGACATACTCTGGTCATTGATTCTTGTGCCTTCTTTGCCTCTGTGTGTCTCTCTACCTTTCTTTGAATTTCAAGAAATCACTTTTGTTTGTCTTCTATCAGCATGTAGCCATGCAGGGTTTTGGTGGATAAAGGCCTGCGCTGGTCTGCTTGAATCAGTACATTTTACAGGATTTCTCCAAAATTGGAACAGTACACCTTTTGGCTGACCTTCTTGGCCATGCTGGTCATCTACATGAGGCAGAGAATACGATGAAGGCAATGCCCTGTAAACCAAATGTGGCTGTGTGGATGGCTTTGCTCAGTGCTTGCACGATTCATGGTAATGTGCAGATGGGAGAACACATCACTAAACAAGTTCTTGAACTCTAAGCCTCTAAACATTGAAGGTTCTGTGCTACTATCAAACATGTATTCTGCTGTTGGCAACTGAGATTTCAGTGAGAAAATTGAACAGCAAACAAAGGAAAGAGATGTAAAGAAACAGGCAGGTTGGACTTGATTGAAGTGAAATAAGAGAAAGCAAAATGCACAAGTAATGTGCTAGAACCCTGTCTGTAAATAGCTTCTACACTATTGAACTGGTAGTTCACTCAAGATAACTAAGAAAACAAATTCAAACCATCAAATCCAGCAATCCCATTGACCTGAAAAAAAAAATCTTCAAGCCTAAACACAACCCTATTCTGCTGAACATTGAAAATAATGGTCCCTTTCTACCATTTCCATTGATCCTCTGAAATTCTCATGAACCTACCACACCCTATTACACATTTAACTGTTAGTTTGCTCAAGATAACTCAGAAAAACAAATTCAGACCACCAAATCCAGCAATTTCATTTTTTCTTCACACCTACACAGTGCACACAAGCTTATTCAACACTCTCTGTTTATTAGTACACTAATACTACCTTGTCAGTACAGTCATACCGACCGAGACCCCCTTCCAATAATTGAAATCTGTGCAGAACTGAAGAGATTGTCAGGGCTGATGCATGATGCTGAGTAAGTACCTATGTGCCAGATACTGAAGTTGTGCTGTGTGTTGTGGAGAAAAGAAGAAAGGATGTACCAATTTGTGTCACCATAGTGTGAAACTGGCTGTTGCATTCAGGCTCATCAACACAACTCCTGGTTCTCCACTCTGCATAATCAAAGAATCTGCAAGTTTGTGGTGAGAGTGCCAACTCTTCCACCAACTTCATTGCAAAAATAGCTGGGAGAGCAATCATGGTGAGGGATCCAAATCACTTTCATCACTTCCAGGATGGTGTTTATTCTTGCATGGACTTTTGGTAATGCTGGTAGTTTGTCTCATCCTATTGGCTGATCCCTAGGGACAAACTAGGTGGTGGAATGCGCCTCTCGGGGTGCATTCTCTAATATATCTAGCTTCATGTTGAAGCGTGCAACACAAGAATGGAGCATACCTAGGGTCAAACTAGGTGGTAGAATGTGCCCAAGGGGTGCATTCCGTGGTGTAAAGGATTTTCACCTAAATTAAGGACTAGAGGCACATGCGTGATTTATCTTACACTCAAAATCCTAGCCTCCCTAGCAATCACTAAAAGCACACATCTATCATGACCAATATATACATATATGTACAACACACTTTCTCTGTTGGAGAAACCAAACCAAATGATCCATGCTCAAGAGTCTACCCAAAAATGATGGGGTGAAATGCAAAAGCTCCCCCATGCTCATGGATTTGCACCTGACTTGTTGTGAAATAGTTAAGCTTGGGAAAAAAATAGGTATGAAAGACATAGACAAACATATAACTTTTTTTAATATTATATAGATAACATCTATCTATTAAGGAAGGTAGTTTTGTTTACAAGTCATGTTGAGATCTCCCAAACCTTGATGCCTCTCTTTTGGTACTGTTGGAAATCTCTCTTTATGAATAGAGTTCTACTGAGGTGGTTTCATAATGTTTGCACATATTTTGCAGGAGTAATTGAATATTGAACAATTTCATAATTTTTTTTTTCAAAATCAAAATAAAAATGTTAGAGAAATTGGGGCAAGTTCATGGTATTGTTGGAAAGCACTTGATGAATGGGATTTTTTGGGAGGTGATTTTATAAATTTTAGACTTAAGGTTGGGGAGATATTGAATTTTTGAGTATTTAATCACTAAAATTCATTAAAATTTTTAAATAGTTTTTTTCAGAATTGAACTATATTTTTAGTGCCTTGTTCACACTTGTAGCATTTACATAATTTTGTTCACACTTGGACCAATGGCACACGCCATATTAGCGGACATGAAGAGGCACATGTTAATTTGCCTTTGTCATATTCATGTAGGATAAGGCCAAGGAATGAGATAATTAAACTTGGAACCCATACTTTTGAGTGACATTGACAAACATCATTTTTTTGTTATGTAGAGGTAACAAGTGGTCCCTTTATTATGTGGATGGACATTTAATTACAACAAATGTACATATCTCCATTTCACTCAAATGCTACCCAATTGCATAGAAAAGTACCTATTCCACATCCAATAATACTGTAATACCTTTTCAGGTTTGACAATAATCAAATTATTTTTGGAAGTGTGATTTTTTACAGAAATTATCTGTTTAAAATGTCAAAATTTACAAAAATATAGAAATTGGTGAGAACCCAAGAGCTTCTTCCTGCAGGTCAGTTCACCATTGCAAAGTAGGTGTTCAATAATTGACAACACTTCTCTATCTTATCATTTAGTGGAACACAATCCGTTAAAGTTGTTGAAAGAGGGCATGGGAACCTCTAGTTTGGTTGGAATAGGGGATGAAACTCAAACTTTGGCACAAAAAAATACAAAGGGATTGAACAGGGTGCCAAACTCGATTTTGGACCAAAACTCAAGGTCAAATGAGTTTGGTCCCGAGTTTGTGCCCATTGACACAATTTTTTGTGACTAGAAGCTTCGCTCACTCAAGAGCTTTTGCTATTGTCATTCTCAATCATCAAAGCTTGCTTATATGCATTTGAGCATGAGTGCTTGCATTAGAGCACAAGGATAAGTATAGCAAAGCAACAAATGAGGTGGTCGAGTCCCAAAAGCCCAAGCGCTTTGCATTTTGAAGGAGTGCCATGGGGTCAATTTGGAACTTGAATGCATGTGAAGTAGAAGGGAGGGAAGGAAATTTTTAGCAATTTTTGCACAACCCAAAGCTTCACATTTCTAGATTTTTGCAAATGAGGTTAACAACTTTAATTGAACTTGTTTGAGAGCATGTTTCAAGCCTAGGAAGAAGATGCCAAAAATATTTACGACTATCACATTCATGATTTGTCTCTTTGGGGAGCGTTTCTTTTGGCATTGTGGTTTGTTTTTGTGTTTTGCACCAAGTTCTATGAATTGATGCAAGAACTCTATTGGTTTCTCTAATCATTCAAGCGGAAGCCATTGCCTAGACCTTGTCAAAGCCCTAAAGTGGAGCTCCAAAGTTCTATCAACTCAAATTTACTACCACCTCTCCCTGACGAAATATTCACTGTGCAAATTCTAACATGCTTACATTTACACAAAAATTCATCTATGTTATGGCAACTATGTCATGTAAATAAGGCATGGCATGCATCCATAAGTTAAAGCTTGTAATGGCAAACTCTTCAGGTTGTCAAAAGTGAAAACATGTTTTACCGTAAGACTTTGAAGTGGTTACATTTTTTAAATTGTTCTTTTAAATAGTGATTGCAATTTGAAGTGAAATGCCTCAAATATTGTTTGTGTATGCAAAATTTGATGGAACCCAAAAAACAAGACAACTTTTAATTTTTGTAAATGTAAGTTGGTTGTCAATTTTGTAAATGAACTTGCAAGTTCAAAAAATGTATGTATGAATGGATTATACCATTAAAAAATCAAGCTTTTGACTACCTATTTGAGCCTCATTCTGGTCTACAATTCTTAGGTTTTGTATGAATGGCTTATGGGATCATGCATTTGAGTTTCTGGCCACTTAACCTTATGTAGCTTTGTGGGTCCACTACAATTGAAATGTGATCACCTAATTCCAAATCTAATGCCTTAATTGAATGTTTAACCATAGCTTCAATTTTGAATCTCCATGAACTTTAAGGCTTTTTTTTGTGTGCTTCCAATTGAACTTTTGACACTTCAATCAATTAATGTTGAAGTCTCTAATTCTATGGGTCCAGTTTAGTTCATATCTAATGCCCTAATTGAACTTCTGACCATTTATTTTGAGGCTCCAAAATTCATGGAGCTTTAGGGTTATTTTTTTTTAAAATTGTGCTTCCAATTGAGCTTCTGACCTTTCATGCACTTAGGGTTCAAGTCTTTAAGCTACTGACTACTTCAATTCATCTTTGATGACTCAATTGAGCTTTCGACCACTTATTTTGAAGGTCCAAAGTTCATGGAGCTTTGGGGGTATTT
>Ga0209611_10008408_pt1 | contig 16151 bp, 18 predicted proteins | sample S1TSphgellanicum_3_FD_187693 | JGI IMG/M metagenome (GOLD analysis project Ga0209611, IMG submission 187693) | Host-associated microbial communities from peat moss isolated from Minnesota, USA - S1T2_Fc - Sphagnum magellanicum MG (SPAdes) (version 2) | ecosystem: Host-associated > Plants > Peat...
TTTCTGATTGAGTTTAAGGTTACATATTTATCCTATAGCAGCCCAACTAATATAGGGCAATTTTGCGGCAGTCCCCTGAATTTGATCTGTATTAGCAACCAACTGCCCACACGCATCCCAACTTCCGGAAACAAACATCTTCCTCGAACCTTCCCCTATCAATACGGGTGCGGTATAGTCCCCGATTTGTACTTGCAAGGTGTCTAAATCCAGGATGACTTCTCCTAGGGGGCTAGCCGTGACTAACTCTTGTAATTTTTTAACTACCAATGCTTCCCCAGTCACACAGGGAATTCCCATCGCTACACAGTTACCGAAAAAGATTTCCGCAAAGCTCTCCCCAATCAACCCTTGAATCCCCCATTTAGCTAAGGCTTGGGGTGCATGCTCCCTGGAGGAACCACAGCCAAAGTTACGATTAACGATTAAAATTCGTGCTCCTTGGTACTGGGGTTGGTCAAAGGGGTGTTCTCCCTTTAAAGCTTGTCGGTCGTCGATAAACGCACCTCCCCCTAGTCCATCAAAGGTGATAGCTTTCAAATAGCGGGCAGGAATGATCCGGTCTGTATCGATATCATCACCTACCAGGGGTACAGCGCGACCTGCGACTACTTTAACTTGGCTGACCATTAAATTTTTCCTCTAAAATTCAAGATTAGTTATAGTAACTCCCGCACATCCGCTACTTCACCTTTAATGGCAGCAGTGGCAACCATTGCTGGACTCATGAGCAAGGTACGTCCAGTAGATGAACCCTGTCTCCCTTTAAAGTTGCGGTTGGAGGAGGAGGCACTGATTTGTCTTCCCTGGAGTTTATCAGGATTCATTGCCAAACACATTGAGCATCCAGGTTCACGCCATTCAAAACCAGCTTCTTGGAAAATTTTATCTAGTCCTTCTGCTTCAGCTGCTTTTTTCACCCGTTCGGAACCGGCGACTACAAAGGCTTTTACTCCCTCAGCCACTCGGCGACCTTGGGCAATTTTCGCAGCTTCCCGCAGGTCACTCAATCTGCCGTTGGTACAACTACCGATAAAGCAGACATCAATTTTTGTCCCTTCAATGGGTTGACCGGGGTACAAATCCATGTAGCGATAGGCTTCTTCGGCTATCAATCGGTCTTCTTCTAATAGTTCTTCAGGGCTGGGGATCTTCTGGTTGATACCGATACCTTGACCCGGAGTAATCCCCCAAGTGACGGTGGGAGGAATTTTGGCAGCATCGAAGACCACGATGTCGTCATACTCAGCATTGGCATCGCTGCGGATGGATTCCCACCAAGCTAATGCTTGGTCCCAATCTGCACCTTTGGGGGCAAAGTCTTTGTTTTTTAGGTAATCGTAAGTAACTTGGTCAGGGTTGATGTAACCGCAACGGGCACCACCTTCGATCGCCATATTGCAGACGGTCATCCGTTCTTCCATGTTCATCTGTTCAAAGGTGGTGCCTGCGTATTCATAAGCATAACCTACGCCGCCTTTTACACCTAGGGTGCGGATGATATGTAAGATGACGTCTTTGGCATAAACGCCAGGTTTCAAGACCCCGTTGACTTTAATTTTACGGACCTTTAACTTAGAGAGGGCGAGGGTTTGGGAAGCAAGAACGTCCCGAACTTGGCTGGTGCCAATACCAAAGGCAATTGCCCCAAATGCCCCATGACTAGATGTGTGGCTATCTCCACAGGCTATAGTCATGCCTGGTTGAGTTAGTCCCAGTTCAGGCGCGATGACGTGAACTATGCCTTGACTGCCGGAACCGATATTATAAAAGGTGATGTCATTTTCTTGACAGTTTTTTTCTAGTGCCTCAATCATTTCCTCCGCCAAGCGATCGCCAAAAGGACGTGCTTGATTGTCCGTTGGCACTATATGATCCACTGTAGCTATTGTCCGTTCTGGAAAGAGTACTTTTAGACCGCGCTCCCGGAGCATAGCAAAGGCTTGGGGACTGGTAACTTCATGGATGAGATGCAGTCCGATAAATAGTTGTGTCAGCCCTGATGGTAATGTGCCAACGGTGTGTAAGTCCCAAACTTTATCAAATAGGGTGCCTTTGCTCATACTTCAATTGTTGTCTGTGGTTAAGGGAGTGGAGCCTATGATTTTATCAGAAAATAGGTATCAGTAGGAAAATCAACCCAAATCAAAAAGTAAGATTTCTCCGCCGAAATTGCTCCTAATTTCTAGTTCTTCTTCTTGGCTAATTTGCACTCCATCCCCGGCGGTCAGTTCCTCCCCATTCAAGTTAACTGCACCTTTAGCTATTTGTAACCAAGCATAACGCTGGGGACGAACAGAATAATGAACTACATCACCTGCTTCTAAAATAGACGCATATAAATCAACATCTTGGTGGATAGTCAGGGCATCATCACGCCCATCCTTAGCGGCCACTAGGCTGAGTTTGCCCCGCTTTTGAGCCTCACTAAAGGTTTTTTGTTCATACCTTGGGGCTAGGTTTTGTTGATTAGGCAGAATCCAAATTTGTAATAGATGGAGTGGTTCTGTTGGTGAAGGATTAAATTCGCTGTGCATGATCCCAGTGCCTGCACTCATAATTTGGACATCACCAGGACGAATCACTGAACCTGTCCCCAAACTGTCTTTATGTTCCACTGCACCTGAGAGGACGTATGTCAGGATTTCCATATCTCGATGTCCATGGGTGGGGAACCCAGCACCGGGGGCAACCCTATCTTCATTAATGACTCTGAGGGTGCGAAATCCCATCCGCTGAGGATCATAGAAGCTGCTAAAGGAGAATGTATGGTAACTGTCAAGCCAGTCTAATTTGGCATGACCCCGGACATTTCCACTATGAATTAAATAGCTTTTGGTGTTGAGTTGCATAAACTTACCTTGATGACTATGAGAATTAGGTTGGATTCGGAGGCAGGGGGAGGGAGTAGGGTTTTTGGACTTAAGGGGAAAAGTCAGTAGCAGGAAAGAGGAGTAGAGGTGTACGAAGTTTTTTCCCAAATCAAATGGGAAGGATGGCTATATTTATATAGTAAAGTAAAGCTGTATAAAATGAAAAGTACGTACTTAGAAGTAACGTACTTACCAAAAAGAAACTAATTAGCTGAATGCTTATTTCAAAACAGCAGACTTTTGGGGAGTAGTGGTTACACCATTGCCTTCCTTAACCTTTGGTGCCTGTAAATGAGCTTCTAGGAACCAAAGTCGTTTATCAATATTCCGAGAAATTTCGGTGTAAAGATCAGAGGTATCAGCATCACCTAATTCGCTAGTTGTGGCTATCGCTGCTCTCAGGTGCTTGCCGTAGGAAGCAAAGCGATCTGCTAATGCCGTGATATGCTCTTTGCCATCCAATATATCAAGGGGGTATTCTGGCAAAATGGAGTTACTAGCGGCAATGCGAGCTGTTCCTAAAGCGTAGCCACCTAAAGTAGTGATGCGTTCAGCGACTAAATCAACGTACTCCTCCAATTCTCCAGCAATGACATCAAATAATTCGTGCAATTGGTAGAAATCAGTTCCTTTTACATTCCAGTGTGCTTGCTTGGTCTGGGTTTTGAGATCCAAGGTTGCTGCTAAGGTTTGGTTGAGTAAAGATATAATCTGCGATCGCACTTCCAAGGGAATATCTATCCGAGTGGGGTACAGATGTGATTCAGGTTGATGTTTGCTCATAGTCCTACCTCATGATCTGGGACAAATGTCAATCTACAGATAGTTTCTCTAGCGGTAGATATAACACCAGTATAGCCCCATCCTAGACTTTCATTTGCGCTCGGTAGGCTTTGGGTGTAGTACCCATGAGTTTGCGAAAGACGCTAGTGAAGTGACTTTGATTTTGAAAACCTACCTGTTGATAGATTTGGTCTATGCTGCCTTCAGTTTGAATTAATAGTCTTGTTGCTTGCTCAATTCGGCAATTCATCACATACTGATGGGGAGCAAAACCTGTTGACTGTTTGAACAGGCGTGAAAAGTGATACATACTAATGCCCACTACTTCAGCAATTTCCATCAAGGACAAATCTTGGTCTAGGTTTTCCTGAATATAGGTAATAGCTTGTTGTAGCTTGAACCGCGAAAGACCCTGAGGGAACTGGGGGATTGTTGGGTGAACTGTACAATAATTTCTCAGTAGATGGATGCAGAGGGTAGTAGCTAGAGATTGAACATAAACCCGACTGCCCATTCCCTCTGATTCTAACTCCGACTTGAGTGCCAACCCAATTTGCTGGATTAAGGGGTCAGGTGTATGAAAATACGGGACAATCTCAATCGTTGGTAAATCTAATAACTCCAAAGCCACACGATTAAAAAAAGTTGGTTCTAGTCCCAACAGGAGAAATTCTCCCCCAGATTGGCAGCGGGATTTATGATGGGTAATAGCTGGGATCACTGTTATGTCACCATTAGCTATTTGCTCAATCTGAAAACGTCCGCCTAATACCCGCTCTGCTTGGGTGACAACAGGGCTGAGGCTAATACCGATGATATGTTGTTGGAAATAGTGATCGGGAGTTTCGTGAGCAGGCTGTCGATGATGATCCAGACGAATCCCATCCCAGTTAGCATAGTAACTAGAAACTAGAGGCGATCGCGGCAGAATTGCCGCACAAGCATTTTTTTGCTCTAAATCAATAGTGAGGATTTTCTCTTCTGGCATCAGTTTCGTCCCAGAAATAGTTTAGTTTCGGGTGTAATGCTATACGTTCTCTCTTAAATATCCTAGACTATTAGGGACTTCCAACTAAAAAAATATCGAATTCCCAGGGGATCAGAGGGAGTAACAGTCGTGTTGAGTCCATAAATTGGGATAATTTAATTTCTGGAAGTCCCTTAGGGAAAAATTGCCGAGATTCCCATGAAATACTACATTATCTACGACGGAAACTGCAATCTATGCGTTAATCTAGTGCAGTTGTTAGAAACTCTAGACCGAGGAGAGCTATTTCACTATGCCTGGATGCAAGATGAACACTCCCTCTCCCAATGGGGAATCACTCCCCAAGATTGTGAACAGGGGATGATTTTAATCGAAGCTGCTGCACCTGAAAGACGTTGGCAGGGTAGTGCGGCAGCCGAGGAAATTGGGCGACTATTACCAGGAGGAAGTATATTTATCGATGCCTATCGGGCCTTACCAGGGATGAAATGGCTAGGAGATAGGTTTTATGTCCAAATCCGAGACTATCGCTACACCCTCTTTGGCCAGCGTTCTTCTACCTATCGGTCGGTGTACTGTGTGGATGGTAGTTGTCAAACTCGGATAGATCATGACTGAGGTAGCTATTACTGAATGCTACATGAGTCTAATATGTCCTGTTTCAACCTGGTTGCTTATTACTAATATCAATCCCCTTAAATCCCTTTGATTGGGCAGTTTCAACCCAATTCTCCACTTGTTTATGTAGTGTTGGATAGTTGTCTTTTAGACACCATACATAATCAGCACTGGCATCAGTAATTTTCTGGGCAATCAGTTTTGGGGTCCCCATTGCATCAATTGTGACGATACAACCCGATACATCTATCAGGTCTAGCAGTGCCGGAATTGCCGTGATTTCATTGGATTTACTACTAACCGTGCCAATTTTAGATTTTGGATTGGGGATTGATGACATGTAGACTAGGTGTTGGGCGTTGGTTTTTCACCCTCACTCCCCCTAATCTAAAATCCAAAAAAGTCATTGGAACGGCAGCACCAGAGACATTTTGACGCTAATCTCTAGGAGCTTGGTTTAATCTGATATTGTGTCCACCATCTAATAAATCTATTCGTCTTTGGAAGTTTTCATGGTTAGCGATGCAACAGTTTAGACGGTCTAGGATACCTGTACGAACTTCATGTTCTATGGAATATTTGATTTCCCTATGTTTAAATCTAGATATCTCATCTAGAAAATTTGTTACTGCTTTGTAAATAATTTTCAACTCATGTAGTGAGTTTCCCTCGGTTAGCTTAATCGCAAGTACACGAAACTGTTTGCTAATGGCTTTAGCCTCTTCCTGAGTCATTCCATGATCTCGATAGTAGTAACCAATAGCTTCAGCCAGATATTGTGAGTGTTTAGCTGTGTCCTGGATTAAGAATTGCGCTTGCTCTACAGGTGCTAAAAATCTATCAACTATCAAATGTACTGCTAGTTGATCACGCAAATTTGAGTCAGCAATGATCGCCAGTTCCTGCAATTGTAATTCATGTTTCCTACGGTCTTCCTCATAAATAAGATCAAAGATGTTTTCTAAAACGTTTATTTCTATCCTCGGTAGCATAGCGATCCCCTCCCAATTGATACTGGCTCTTCAGGATTTATACTCTAAACGGCTGATTACTAGACTTTTGCCTGAGCAAAGAAAATTTTACCCGTTACTCATTTCCCGGTGAGAAAACTCCCATTCTACCGCCTTTATTTCCTCCCCCAGTAACCTGTTAAGAGTTACAATTTTATGGCGAGAAGGAGTAATCTCAAGCGTGATTTTAGTATATCTATCAGTTAATCTTGTGACAGATAGAGAATCATTTGTGTATTTAATTTTTCTAATAGGAGGTTTTGCATAACTCATATGTTCTAATTCCTATATCCCCTTTGTCAATACCTCCCGAACTGAATCATTACATAAGCGCGCACGCCGCTACCAAGAATTTTTAGCTCAAGGTAAGTAATCGCACAGAATTATTTACAGAATACTGTTACTCTGGATAAGGGTTTTATGTTTAAGTACTGGTCAATCACTCGGCTGATTAAACACTTCTAAAATTTGTCGGCAAATTTGTTTGAGCTTTTCACCGATTTGGGGTGAAGGTGCAGTCTGCCCCGTAAAACTCCAGTTTTCCACCGTTGACAGTCGCCACACCTCACCCCGATGGTCAAAACCTGCGGCTTCAATGCCGATGGCTCTGCGGGAGTTGTGAATGGGGTCTTGATAAAATCGGATTTGAATCAAGATGCTACGACTACGCCAGGATTTACTAATTCCCGGAAAGTGAAAGCCGATATCTATGGAATCTGGATCAACTAACTCCCTGGTTGTTGGGTCATTTTTCCAGGGTTTGAGATCCGATTTGACATCGGGAAATTCAAATTTGAACAGATTAACTACCGTAGCAATCTTGCTAGCGAGGTCAAGGTTTGTTGCTTGTTCAGATGCGTTCACAAAAAATACTCCCAGTCAGCCATCAGGTTTTATTGAGTAATTATACTTAAAAGTTGCCTCAAGGTAGCTGTATCCGTGGGTTGGGGAGAAACCTTTGCAGACAAGAAAGATAAACTGTGTTGACGATTTGAAATTACACTGTTGATTAGCACACAAAAAGCAAATTAATTTCAGTATATGGTGCGTCAACGGTCAATTTTAGCCTTGATTTTGGTGTTGTTGTCAGCATTCCTAATTAGTTGTGGTGGTCCTGGTGAGGCAGTGGCACCTCCAAGTTACACAACAGATCAACTGGAGAAAATTCAAGCATATGTCCCAGATCTGCAGATAGTGCGCGATCGCTCAGCTGAACTGGAAAAGTTAATTCAACAGCAAGAATGGATACAGGTAGGTAATTTCATCCACGGTCCAGCCACTGAAGCTAGGCTGACTATGACCTATATTATCCCCAACCTGTTACCCCAGGACCAACTCTCAGCCCGGAAAGTAACGCGAGATTTGTTTAACCATCTGGTGAAAATCGATCAAGCGGCTAACACTGGTAACACAAAAACAGCTTTGACTAACTACCAAGCTGCTTTTGCAGATATTGACAAGTTCCTACAACTACTTCCAGAAAATCAGGAATAGGCAGGAAGGAAGAGGGAGTTACTCCTCCTTCCTCCTGTCCCCAGGATAAGTATGAATATCATCATCATCGGTTGTGGTGTAGTTGGGGCAGCCATTGCCTATGAACTTAGCCAGCTAAAAGGTTTAAAAATCACGGTGTTGGACCAAAAAGCACCAGCCCAAGCTTCTACAGGTGCGGCATTGGGGGTGTTAATGGGGGTAATTAGCCAGAAAATTAAGGGTAAAGCTTGGCAGATGCGACAGACTAGCATCCGACGTTATGAAACCTTAATTCCTGAACTAGAAGCCATCACACATGATCGCATCCCCTTCAACCGTCACGGAATTATCTCTCTTTGTCTCGAAGGTGAGGACTTAGCTCCATGGGAAAAGTTGCAGGAAATTCGCCACTCCCAGAATTGGAGATTAGAAATGTGGAAACCCGCAACTTTGGCGAATTTTTGTCCCCAGGTTACTCACGAAAAAATTATTGGTGCTGTATATTCACCCCAAGATCGCCAACTCAATCCCACGGCTTTAACCTTAGCTTTGGTCAAAGCTGCCCAAGGGAACGGCGTAATTTTTCAATTTGGGACGACGGTCTTAGGGATGGAAACCACGAGGGATAAGTGTAAATTTGTGGCAACTAGCGCCGGCCACATCACCGGAGATTGGTTTATAGTTGCTGCTGGGCTGGGTTCCACACCACTATTAAACCAGATAGTAGATATCCGCCCTGTATTGGGGCAAGCACTGCAACTGAGATTGGACCAACCCTTGGGAAATCAGGATTTTCAACCAGTCATAACTGGTAATGATGTCCATATTGTGCCTATTGGTGCTGGTGATTACTGGGTAGGTGCAACAGTGGAGTTTCCTAGCCATGAAGCGGAAATTCTGCCCGATCAACAACTACTAGAGTCTGTAAGACAACAAGCGATCGCTTTCTGTCCAGAGTTAGCCACAGCCACTATTCTTCGCACTTGGTCAGGCTTACGTCCTCGTCCCCAAGGTCGTCCTGCACCAGTGATTGGCAAGTTTCCTGATGTTGATAACGTTCTATTTGCCACAGGACACTATCGTAATGGCGTCTTACTCGCACCTGCTACAGCTTTAGCAATTCGGGAGATGATTTGCCAATTTTAGATAGGGGACTGAGGGATTTTGGATTAGGGGAGAACAGATCAATCTCTCCCCTGCCGCCTACCTCCCCCCACTCCCCTTGTGCAACATCTAGTTAATGGCTTTGTTATAATATTTCATGTTTAACGCTTCATGTTTTGCCGTACCTTAAAAATAGAAATACTAGCAATCAGTCGAAAAAACTGTGCTAACAGCAGCCATTTGGGTGCTACTATACAACAAGACAAAAAAGGCAGGTAACAATTAATTCATGGCTTATTCCTGGTTTAAAGCGTTTCACATTGTGGGCATCGTGGTATGGTTTGCAGGGTTGTTTTATCTAGTACGGTTGTTTATTTATCACGTTGAAGCAAACCAAGAACCAGAACCAGCAAGAACGATCTTGAAAAACCAGTATCAAATCATGGAAAAACGACTATATCACATTATCACGACACCAGGAATGGTGGTAACAGTAGCAATGGCGATCGGTCTAATTTCCACAGAACCAGAGGTTTTAAAAGAAGGCTGGTTACATATCAAATTGCTGCTTGTAGCAGTTCTACTTGGCTATCATTATTACTGTGATCGGCTGATGAAGCAGTTAGCAGCAGATAAATGTTATTGGAATGGTCAGCACTTGCGGGCTTTCAATGAAGCCCCCACAGTCATGCTGGTAACGATAGTGCTGCTAGCTGTGTTTAAAAATAGTCTGCCGACGGATATCACTGCTTGGGGCATTTTAGGACTGGTTATTTTCATGGCAGTCTCTATTCAGCTTTATGCCAAAAAGCGCAGGCAGGATAAAGAAAAGCTGTTGTTACAAATCAGACAGGTTCCCCAGGAACAAAGTTAGTCCCTTATGCCTGAGATTACCGAGACCAAAGTATTTACTATCTCAGGCATAAATTAGGCAAAATTAATATGAGTACACTACAAACAACACAGCAATTAAAAGCCGAATTCGTAACACCAAGAAACTTTCGGTGCTACGGACAGGTAATTTTTGCTAGTCCAGACGGCAAGTTTTTTGATGCGGAAGATGCTCAATTAAATTTGCAAAATGGTACCCCCAGACTCTACATTATGCGGTTGCACGAAAAAGGGCGGAAGTTTCGCAAAATTACTCGGCATCTAGAGTGTACACAATGCCTTGGTTCCTTGGAAGGGAAAGACTGGTTAATAGCAGTTTGTCCACCCCATAACGATGTAAATGAACCAGTGCTAGAGAAAATTGCTGCCTTTCGGATTCCGGGAAATTGTTTTATTAAATTAGAGGTGGGAACTTGGCATGCAGGTCCCTTAATTGAGCACGAGTTTGTGGATTTTTATAACTTAGAACTTACTAATACGAATCAAGTAGATCACTTTGATCATGATTTTATCCAAAGCCATCAGTTGGAGTTTGAAATTATCTAGGAAATTTGTTCTTGAACTTGGATTTCCAATAACTCGGGGATAGTTACAAATCGTTGTCCGTAAAGTCCAAAGCTAAAGTCACTCAATTTTGGATTAGGGATGAACCTGTAGCAATACTAACAATAGCTGTAGGGTTAGAGACTGACTTTTGTTCAGATGAATATGCAGCGTTTTTTGGTAAGATGGGGGGAATATGTTTAACATATCTGTTAAAGGGGAGCCACAACAATGCTCCCTATTTTTTATCTTCTCTATTTTCTCAAAGTTTTATCCTGCATAGCTTAGAGTTGCCTTGTCACCCTCTAAGGGCTTATCTAAACTTAGGCAAAACTGTACTAGTTGATCAAAAAATTATTCTCGAATCTGATCCAAAGCTAGATTCAGTTTCAAAACGTTGACCCCAGGCTCACCAAATATACCTAAAAAGCGCCTATCAGTATTTTCCTCAATTAAAGCTTCCAGCTGCGGTAGTTGTAATCCTCGCACTTTAGCTACTCGGAGGATTTGCTGTTGGGCTGCTTCATGGGTAATGTGGGGATCAAGTCCAGAACCGGAGGTGTAGACTAAATCTGCTGTTGGTTTCACATTAGCTGATTTAGCTTCACTTCTGATTCGATTCAGCAGGTCTACATTACTGGGAGCCAAGTTACTAGCACCAGAGATCCCTGTTTTCAGTACTTCTTTTTGAGTACTGTAGCTGACAGTACTGGGACGACTATGGAAATAGCGATCAGAAGTAAAGGGTTGACCAATTAAAGTCGAACCGATAACTTGACCTGCGGGATTTTGGATTAGACTGCCGTTAGCCTGAACTGGAAACACTATTTGCCCAAATGCAATCATGACTAAGGGATAGATCAGAGCTACAATTACCCAGGTAATTAAGGTAGAACGAATAGCTCTGCTTGTTTCTTTGGCAAAACTCATAGGAAAACTCGGTAAGTGGGAAACGAGCGTGGCTTCAGAACAGAGAAGGGAAACGACCCAGCGACTTTATGGTTTAACCCAAAAGGAACAGTTTAATCGTACACCTTCGGTGCGCTAAAGGCGAACGGTTCTATAGCTTGGCATCCCTTGGTAGGTCTTTAACGCTTGCCCATAACGTAGTACGCGGGGTACTTAGTCTGGTGAGATTTGAACTTTTTCAGAGCTTTACGGCTTTTAGCCGTGGGTCTCTGACTTCAAATCTCCAAAGCTAGAATTTTTCGGGGACAAACATGACAACAAACAGATATATAGCTAGTCCCACTGTTACTATTCCCAATATGCCTAAAGACCAGGCCTGTGGGCGAGTTAAATGCATGCCGGTGGCAGCGTAGACTATAGGTGCAACGACGAGGTTGAAGCACATTGCTAGGAATAGATACAATGGTAACTTTCGTCTTTGCCGTTGAGACCAGATTTCTTTTAGTACTGGGGTAGAGACTTTGATGAGGGAAATAGGAGTAAGTTTCATATTGGTAGTACTAGTGTATTGTTATGTCAATATCTACCGGGGTAAGGTGAACACAACCAGACCCAGGGTAAATTGACTATGTCTCAGGTAAAATTAAATGCGCTTGTCCGTGCTTTTGCAGTAGTAAGTTTCGTATACCCTTCGTGGTTCCGACTCGTGTTAATTTAGGAAAATCCTATTACAAAATGTTAACTAAGCCAGGTTGATTTTTTCCCGACCCCAAAATCCCTGATTAGGACAAAGGCAATATCAGATCAATCAACTTAATAGCTATAAAAGGGGCAATGATCCCACCCAAGCCATAGATGAGAATATTCCGACTGAGTAATTGATCTGCTGACATGGGTTGGAACCTCACCCCTTGAAGTGCCAGGGGGATCAGTGCGGGGATAATTAGCGCGTTGTAAATGAGAGCGGATATAATAGCCGACTGGGCGCTTTTTAGTCCTGTGATATTCAGGACACCGATGCCAGCTGCCCCGAAGATAGCGGGAATAATGGCAAAATACTTAGCTACATCATTGGCAATGGAAAAGGTGGTTAATGCCCCACGAGTAATTAGTAGTTGTTTCCCAATTGTGACTAAGTCAATCAGCTTTGTCGGATCGGAATCTAAGTCCACCATGTTGGCAGCTTCCTTAGCAGCCTGGGTGCCGGAGTTCATCGCTAACCCCACGTTTGCTTGCGCGAGGGCAGGTGCATCATTGGTTCCGTCCCCCGTCATTGCGACTAGTTTACCTTGGGACTGTTCAGCGCGAATTACAGTAATTTTGTCCTCTGGTGTGGCTTCAGCAATGAAATCATCTACCCCTGCCTCTCTAGCAATTACTGAAGCCGTAATCCGATTATCACCTGTGAGCATAATCGTTTTCACACCCATACGTCGCAGTTGCTCAAATCGTTCCTGCAACCCTGGTTTGACTATATCTTTCAGGTAGATAACACCATAAATCTGGTCTTCTAAACAGACAGCTAACGGTGTACCTCCCAAGCGGGAAACTTTGTCGTAGGCTGCATCTAACTCGGGGGGTATATCGCCACCATGAGCACAGACAAAGCCCCGAATAGCTTCTACTGCCCCTTTCCGCACCTGTCTACCATCGGGGAGATTGGTCCCACTCATCCGGGTTTTGGCGGAAAATTCTATACCTTCGGCTGCGTCAAGGTCGAAATCTACTTCTGCCCCATAGTCGCTTGCCAATTTGGTAATGGATCTACCCTCTGGAGTATAGTCAAACACACTAGCATATATAGCAACTCGGGACATATCTTCCACTGAGTAATTATTCAAGGGAATAAACTCATCAGCCATCCGATTGCCCAAGGTAATAGTCCCAGTCTTATCTAGTACTAGGGTGTTAATATCCCCACAAGCCTCCACTGCCCGACCAGAGCTAGCAATGACGTTAAATTCGGCAACCCGATCCATCCCGGCAATACCGATCGCACTCAACAACCCGCCGATGGTGGTGGGAATAAGGGCTACTAATAAGGAGATGAGGATCGCCACACTGGTACTAGTCCGTAAGCTGTTGCCTGCATCTGCCCCGAATACGGTACTGATAAAGTCGGCAATGTAGCCAGTAAAGGGGGGAATAGTGGACACCACAATTAGGAACACCTGGGTCAGGACTGCTAATAACACCGTTAGAGCAATCTCGTTAGGAGTCTTGGTACGTTCAGCCCCCTCCACCAAGGCAATCATCCGATCAATAAAGCCTTCCCCTGGATCAGTGGTGATGCTAATCTGCAGTTCATCGGAGAGTAAACGGGTACCACCGGTGACCGAACTAGCAATATCTGTGCCCGGTTGCTTGAGTACAGGGGCAGACTCCCCGGTAATGGCCGACTCATCCACTGAGCCAACGCCCTGAATTACCTCCCCATCAACAGGAATTAGATCACCGGCAACCACTCGAACCACATCACCTCGTCGCAGTTCCGTGGAGCTAACTATCTGGATTGAACCATCAGCCAGGATTTTCCGGGACCGGGTTTCTGAACGGGTTCCCTTGAGGGCATCTGCCTTAGCCCTCCCTCGTCCTTCCGCTATCGCTTCCGCAAAGTTAGCAAATAGAAGTGTCAGAAACAGGATAAAGGTAATTAGGCCATTTAACAGGCGTTGCTGGTTCACATCTGCCTGGATGGTGCCGAATAAATTAGGGTCAATAGTAACCAGGAGGGTGACAATGGTTCCCACCCAAACCACGAACATCACCGGGTTTCTGACGGTAATTCGGGGACTGAGCTTCACAAAGGACTCCTGAATTGCCCTGAGGTACAGTCCTCCCATATCTGGGCGAGGAAGTTTTGTACTGGTTTTCATATTTTGGATTTTAGATTTTGGATTTTGGATTATGGGAGAGATTGATCTGTTTTCCCCTGCCTCCTACTGCCTACCCCATAGGGAGTTACATCTTAATCAAAATCGCTTCTGCAATTGGCCCTAAAACCAGGACCGGAAAAAACGTCAACACCCCCAAAATCAGAATCGTGGCAGCTGTCACCCCGGTAAATAGCCAAGTATCAGTACTTAAGGTAGCCGAGGATTTAGGCACTGCTACCTTATGGGACAGACTCTCCGCCAGCAGTAGTAAGATCACAATGGGAATAAACCTACCCACCCATAGGACGAATGCTGTTGTCAGGTTCCACCACAAAGCGGTTGGTGCGGGTTGGGTGTTAGCCAACCCGGCAAAATCAGAACCATTACCTGATGCTGCGGATGCATACTCATAGACGACTTGGGTGAAGCCATGAAACCCAGGATTAGTGATACCTGCAAGTTGCTCTGGAAAAGCCATAGTGATGGCAGCTGGCCACAAAATCAACATGGGGTGGATGAGAATAACTATGCTGGCGAGGGTAATTTCCTTTTTCTCAATTTTCCGCCCTAAAAACTCAGGTGTTCGCCCTACCATTAAGCCTGTCAAGAATACCGCTAAAAACAGGTACACGATCAGGGTAGCGGTACCAGTACCAACAGCTCCCCAAATCACTTGCAGCAACAGGTTCAGTAGGGAACAAAATCCCCCCGATGGCATCAGGGAGTCAAAGGCTCCATTGGCAGAACCAGTCATAGTTGCTGTGGTGGTGATGGCAAATAGGGCGGTTTGGGCCCAACTAAAACGAACTTCTTTGCCTTCAAGATTGGGTTGCTGACTACCCAAAAGCTGATTTACTGCTGGATTACCCTGATACTCCCCTATGGCGGTGATGGCAACTAAGACCACAAAAATAGCCCATACCATCCATAGCAGCCGAGTGGCTTGTTTTTGGTTATCCATGAAGATACCGTAGGTGTGGAGTAATGCTGTGGGTAGTAGCAGCATTGCCACCACTTGGAGTAAATTTGTCCACCCATTGGGATTTTCCAGGGGGTGAGCAGAGTTGGCACTAAAGAAGGCTCCACCATTTTCCCCTAACATCTTGATACTTTCAAAATGGGCAACGGGACCCAGAGATATCGCTTGGGTTGCCCCCTCTAAGGTTGTCACTTGCACAGGACCAGCCAGGGTTTCGGGGACCCCGCCTGCCATCAAGAGCACCCCCATAACCACGGAAAAAGGTAGCAATACCCGTGTAATTGAGCGAATGAAATCTACGTAGAAATTACCCAACTCCCTCCCCGTCAACCCCCGAATGAAGGCTATGCCCACCGCCAATCCTGTAGCTGGAGCCACAAACATCAAATAGCCCAAAGCCACAATTTGGCTCAGGTATGACATTGTTGTTTCTGGCACGTAGTGTTGTAAATCGGCAGCTACTAGAAAGGAAATTGTAGTATGTAACATCGTGTCCCAGGTGGGCATTCCCAATCCAGTGGGATTTAGGGGCAACCAACCCTGCAGGACTAACCAGAGTAGCGCCCAGATGGCCATCACCGTATTGCTCGACAGCACGGCGATGGCGTACTCCCTCCCATTCATATTCTCCTGAGACTCAACACCTATGCAGCGGTAGATGAAGCTTTCTAAGGGATTTTGCCCATTCCTCAGAAATACTTCAGCTAGGTAGCGTCCTAAAAACGGGATTGGTACTAAGACCAGAAGTAGAGTCAGGAAAATTTGCCCAAAGCCTTGAAACATCTATAGATTACTCACGTTTAATTTAGGACTGCCAAGTTCCAGGGGGAGATGACAACTTCAATTTTATGCACCTGTACTAGTCCGCAGTATTTGCAGATTATACTACCCCCACCCCCTGTTTCTTGCTGAATTTGGGGAATCAATAATTTAGCAACCCTTGCAGCTAATCACTCCCCCTGGAATATGGGTGGAGCCTCGACATTCAACATTTCTGGCACAAATGTGATGGTTAGCTGTAATTCTTTGTCCCCCAATAAATAAAGTTTCTGTAAAGGAGATGAGTTGCCCTTGACGTTGAATCCCAGTAATTTCCCCCTTAGA
>Ga0209611_10008409_pt1 | contig 16149 bp, 15 predicted proteins | sample S1TSphgellanicum_3_FD_187693 | JGI IMG/M metagenome (GOLD analysis project Ga0209611, IMG submission 187693) | Host-associated microbial communities from peat moss isolated from Minnesota, USA - S1T2_Fc - Sphagnum magellanicum MG (SPAdes) (version 2) | ecosystem: Host-associated > Plants > Peat...
TTTGAAATTCCATCCCATTTATTTGGAATTTTTAAGAATAAATATTATTGTGTAATCGAAACAAAGTTGTGGATGACATGCAATCGAAAACTGGTTGGTTAAAAAATGTTTTTTTTTTTTTCCTAATGTACACTTTTTAATTTCATATGAGTGATGTTAAAATATATTTGTGCCAAAAAAAATAAATCACAACATACTAAAAAATGCAACTATATTCAAAAAAGGATTGAAATGGTTTTTAATCTTTATGAAATTTGCAATATTTACTAAACATTGTGATTCCATATGATTGGAATAAGTTTGTGAACCATGTGAAGAGTTTCATAATTATCATATCACAAATTGATGTTTTTAGTGCGATGACCATAAGTATGTGGTAAGTTAACATTTTGACAAACAATTGCATTCAAATGGAAGATAACAAAATATGTGAAGGGCCCATTTTTTCAAATTTAATTTCAAACATTTTTTGGTTGACTAATTCAAACCCTAACTTAGTGTAGTCTAGAAAAACAAACTTGGTCTATTATATTACATATACCATAAATATACCCATTATTTATTGAATTTAATCTTTCAAAAAATCACATAACATTAATTTTGTGAAAATCAAAATATTAAGCCCAAACATTAAAAGTGGAACCCAAAATTAAATGCAACACATTTTACAAGTGTATATTTTATGCACATGTCATGAAATTGCCCAAGTTGGCCCCCCAATAGTGTGCTTTGACTTATGGGGCCATAACACTTCTAGTAATGGAAATGTAATAAAGCAATTAATACATTCACCATTTGCCAATTTGAACTTCAAGGGTGCACTTGAATTCATGTTAGTTGTCCATCAATGGCCCTTCCAAATGCTAGAACAATTCCTTCCATGCCATGAAGGGTGTGAATAGTTGTGGATTTTGCATTTGTTGCATATCACACAAATTGTTGAAATTTTGGATGAAATCATCCATCTTGATGGTGCAATTGCTTTCGAATATTGACATGGCTTCTTGGTCACTCTATAAAGTCCATCCATGTCTGACAATAACAAACTACAATACTTAGTATTAGCATTTAAATCCAAATCCAAATATTCCCCTTTTGACGAAGATGTTGTTAATCATTGGAACTGAACCCCTATGTTGTAAACCCATCAATACCATTTGTATATGAAATGTTCCCTATTTCCAAATCCCATGGTACCTTTATGGGGACGTCTATTTGTAAACCCTAGGTTCCAAACCTTAAAATCTAAAGGATGAACCCATGGACTTAACCTAATCATAATTCAAAACACTTGCATCCATTCATTGAACTTCGTAGGGCCAAACACATAAGGTGATTCATTAAAAACATGACAAAAATAATCTATCAATCATCACCTTAATTTCATTGCCATAGAATAATCAATGAAACATTCTTGGTGATTAAATCTAAAAAATGCCCATAATAGTGCCAAACCTTTACAACCTAAAGATTAATAAAAATAATTATTATGTTTGGGCAACTCAATAATCAAGAACCTACACAATGGTTATAATTAATGGGTATCATTGTCCCATGTCCAACCATTAACCGCATCAATTACAACTTTAAGGTTCATTGCATGTGTGGGACAATTTGTTGTCCTTCACATGGGTTTCCCATTGTGAAATATGCATAAGTTTTTGAAAGTTCAATTTGGAAATGTGTGTTTATTTTTTAGATTGTAGGCCAATGGCACACAATTGGAGAAACTTCTCTACCTTTTGAAAATAATCAACAACCCAACCAACATAACGACAAGAAACAAGTCCATAACCCAACAACACTAGTGGGGGGTTTACATAATAAACGAAAATTTGACTATTACAACATTCTATTGTAGAGTAGGAAAAGTTGATGGTGTAGTTATCTTCATTTACTAAGAATGTTGTATTCCACTGTTTGGATTACAAGAAATTGGTGTTCATGGGCATAAGATTTTCATTGTTGAAAATCCAATAAAAATTGATTTCACAAACACATCATTTTTTGTGTTTTGTAAAACCCTTCCAAATTGATTTGTTTCCAAATGGAATAAAATATCCCAAGCATGTAGGCTTTCATTTAAAAAAATTGATGGTGTAGATGGCATTTGATTATGATTCAACATGTAGGACATGAATTTCCAAAGAAATCCCCCCCATAATTTTTTTTTTCTTCATGTCACTTCATCCTATGACATGAAATGAGGTGATTTGACATGACGACATGTCAAGTTATTGGTACCAAAATGTTCAAAGTATTTTTTTAAATCATAAAATTCCTTGTCTAATTGCTACACCCATATTGAGATGAAAATGTTGGATGAAAATGTTTTACTTCCAAATTATGGATGAAAGATGCCCATTTGTATGAAAAATGAAAAAAAAATCCAAAATGGCATGTGTGAGGTTTAGATTGGGTCCAAATTTGATTTTTCTTCAAACATTAGGTTCTAAATTTTTGAAAAAAATGGAAAATATAAAAGCAAGGTCTAGGTTGGACCCTTTGAATTTCCTTATTTCGGGCCCTGAAACCTCCGAAACTTGCTAAACCCTCTAGGTTTGGGTGAGGCTTGGAGAATTTCAAACATGCTCGACAATGATAAATTTCATTTGGGCCATCATTGAATTTTTCATTCACCACTATTGCACCCCCTCCTTTGAGTTATTATTGTTTGGCTTGACACACACAACCCTAATCAACTAAATGCAAGGAATAAAAAGAATTAACCTTCACCATTTGTTGTCCTTTTTTTCTTGTTGTAGTTTTGATTGTTGTTGTGGTAGAAGTTGCTTTCCTTTGGTATTCAATGATCAAATGATGACAATGATGATGGGGAAGGCAATGCCCCCTTTTTCTTGCCCCTTCATGCCCCTCCTTTTGTTGTTGTTGTTGATGATGACTATTTGAATTACAATGGCGGTGACAACCTTTAGTTGATGTTGTTGGTGGTGATGTTGTTGCATCTAGATGTTTGTCACTTGTTGACATTGAAATATAGAGAGAAAAATAGAGGGAGAGGAAGAGAAAAAAGGGTTATATAATAAAGACAACTTCCTTATTTGTTGTGGTTTGTGAGTTTTTTTTTCACACTTTCTCTCAACATTCCAAGGTTAAGGTTCTTTTGAGGATCCAACTCCCTAAAGAGTGATTAACCAATAACTAGTTCAAAAACACCAAAATTATTGGGCACCTTACTTTCGCTCAAGATTAAGAAGTTGCCTCTTGTTATAATTCATGCTAGTTACAAAATTTAAAAGAAACCAATAAACATTTCACAAAAATAGGAACAAAACTCACAACATTTTTAACACACTCCATGCAAAACACAAACAAACCCAATGCTAAAACAACAATAACAAATTTAGTTATAACACTATCCAACTAGATTTAGTTTTTTGGTTTTTAAGTACAATTCACCTACACACGAAAGTCCAAGCATAATCAAAACCCTTGTGAACAGGTAAACCTGCATAAGAACTTAAAAAAAACAAGCACAACACACCACAAAAAAACGATAAGATCTACAACCCAAAAAAATGAATTGAGTCAATTGAGTCATGGATTTATCCAAAAGTCTAAGTAGTTAAAATTATGTTCACATTAAAACTAGTTTCAAACCACCTTACCCTAGTTTATCTTTGGCAACTAGGACATAATTGCTTAAAACACAATAGAACTTTTGACATAGGACCATAGGTTTCACCTTTGATTAAGGGGTGAAAGGCATTGACACGAGTGCTTTCCTTACATAACATTTGAAGATTTAAACAGTTTGAACAATTCAAGTTACCTTTCAAATGTCCTTGTTTTAAGGAGCTTACTTGAAATCTTTCCCTCCCCCAAGTTACACTTGGGGAAATAAGGTGTGTTCCTCCCCCAAAGTTGTTAACATAGGGTAACATCCAAGTCTGTGGGCATTATTGAAATAAAGGTTCACGTGAAATTTGGGCAAAAATGCATTCACATTTGATGTTAGGTCCTTAACACCACGTCAATAATTTAGGACTTATTTATCATGAAGATTTTATATGAAGGTAACATTCACTTAACATTAAGCCATCACCCATTTAACATTGGGTGCCACCTAGGATGTCAACTGGATTTTCATTTGACATTGATTTAACATCAAGTGTGAATGCACGATAATGCCCACAATTGAAGGTGTTACACAAAGTAATAATAAATGATTTTAATTTAATTATTTTTTCCCCTATGATACCCAATAGGCCCAATTTTAAAATGCATTGCAATTTCTTAAGCTTTGTAAGGATTCCTCCAAAAAGACTAGGAATTTGGGTGGAGGTTTTTACATAACATCATTAATAAGCCACTTAAAAAAAAGTTGGGTGAATATGAATGGGAATCCAACAACTGAATTGGACTTGAAAAATAAATAAATCTTCAATCTCTACACACAACCCTATTCTATTAAACATTGAAAAAACGATCCCCTCCTTGCATTTTATTAAATTTTCTAAAATTCTTGCAAAACCTTCCAAACCTTATTACACATTTAATTGTTAGTCTCACTCTCAAGAAAACTAATTTTTTTTTTCAAAACACCAAATCCACAAATTTCATTAACCATAACATTTTTTCTACCCACCTACATGCAACCTAAATTAGGGTTAGGGTTTGGCGATTTCCCGGTTTCGGAATTAAGCGATCATCGGAGCTTGACTGTCCTTTCGAGGTCGGAGGAGGAGGAGGAGGAGGAGCAGCACCACGACGACGACGCCGACGACGACGACGGAGGGTTCCCCGGATGTGTTTCATTTCTACGTGTCTTGGTGGTGGGAAAGCTGAGGAACGTTGAAAGTGCGTAGACCGGATAAGAGGGATTGTTGAGATCTTTTTCCAGGGTTTTCGTGTGAGGTTTTAGGGATTGAATTTTGAGATTTTTTGGGGTTTTGGGTTTGGGTTGGGATTTTTTGTTTGGTAACGGATGAGTGGAGAAGTTTTGCTCCAACATGGGTGTGGGCAGAGGTGTGCCTTTTGCCCTCATAATGAAATTCACAAGTGCTATTTCCTTGCAACCTCAATTGGCTTGTGGGTTCTTGAGGAGACACTTTAGTTCACGCGATTTTGTGGGTAGGGTTTTGATTGGGCAAAGTTGCAGCAGCAGCAGCAGCAACGCGACCACTTCATCAAGAATGTGTGGACGGTTTAGGCCATTCGAAAACCTCCTAGTTATGTGCCAAGCTCAAATTGCTTTCCATGGAGTTGGTTTTCAGCCCCAGAGATTGCTGACTCCATCAAGGGAAGCATTTGGAGCTTTGTATCGAGCAAAACCGGTGAATCATGGCTTGTCCTTCTTCTCTTCTTCGCCACAGACACAACCATTTTTTCCTCTGGCTGAAATCTCAGGCGTAATGCAGTTGATGAATGTTTTCAGCTTGTTCACACTAGCTGATTCCCAGAGATGCCTTTCAGAATGCTCCCAGACTTTAAGCCAGGTGAAGAAGAAAAAGAAGAAGAAGAAGCAGCCGATGGTTGCTGGTGGAGAACTGAGATACTTGGGGAGTGTAGTTGCACCACCACTACCACTAAGAAGAAGCAGCAGATTGAGGTCGTCGGTATCAGTGAGGTTTTATGGGAATGCCAATAGTTTTGGGGACAGAACTTACACAACACATCCAAGTGATATGTCAGTAGATGCAATGAAGATTAAAAGAGAATTTGAGGCATTCCGTGAATGCTTTGATGCAATTCCTGACACACTCAATCGGATGCCGAAAATGAATCCTCACGGTAAGGACCCTCTGTGTGTATGTGTGTGTGTGTGTGTGTGTATTTCTCTGTCTCTGTCTCTCTTTCTCTCCGTGTCTGTGTGTCTTTCTGTCTGTGTGTGTGTCTGGATGTTACATAATGCTGTGATCCTCTCTATACTACACTTTCATGTATTTGTGGTCCTGAATGCAGCATGCAAAGCATACACTGAAAGTGTGAAAATGAATGGATCTTGAAATTTGCAGGAGTGTATGCAAATCACAACTTGAGATTGGACCGCATTCAAGTGTATGGCTTTGATTATGACTACACGCTTGCACATTATACAGAAGAGTTACAGTCTCTGATCTACAAACTTGCTAAAGAGCATCTTGTGCATGAAGTGAGCTGTCTTGCCAGATCTTCTCTAAGAAATCCTGCAGTTTCTTTTTTTTATCAGTATTCTTACTCAAAGACAAGCAGTCACACACTTTGTTGTTGTGTATGTAATTATTCCAATTTTTGAAAGGGAAGTTTTAGTTCCCAGTATTATAGGTCAAACAGTTTCCTTTTTTTGAACTATGGAGATCCACAGTGTTTTCTTGAGTGCTTGTCAATCTTTGGAACATGTAAGCTGGTTTGACTGTAAAGCCCAGTCTAACAGAGAGAAACTAATGATGCGCATGCACTGAAGTTGGTTATTGCATTTTTTAATTTCTTGACTAACTCAACTGGGTGATGTTTTTTTGGGGTGTGGAAACAGCATAAGTATCCTGAAAGTTGTTTGGAGTTTGAATATGATCCTGGGTTTCCCATTCGAGGTCTTTTCTATGACAAAAAAAATGGTTATCTGTTGAAGCTTGATTTTTTTCACTCTGCTGAGCCAAAGGGATGTTTCTTTGGTCGTCGCAGAGTATGTATACTTTGTTTCTGTCTTCTATTTTTCTCTAGCCTTGGATTTCTGCAATGCATGGTTTTTTGGCTTTTAGATCTGCCTGGCGTGGGCTTGGATGAAGAAGTAGACTGCTGTCAATTGTGTTTGTAGTAGCATGTAGTTTGATTTTTCACTATCTCTCACAAGGACCAATAAACCAACTTCCTCCTGCCACTAAAGATGTGAGGGCTATCTGATGTTTATCATGTGTTTGCGCAGATGAGTCGGGCAGAGTTGGATACTGCATATGGTGGTAAACATATAAGCATTGAGCATATGCCTAATTTGGTGGCACTTATGGACCTTTTCTGTCTCAGTGAGGTACTTCTGACCATTTTCTCACCCATCACAAGGCAAATCTTTTCCATTGACTTGTGTTGCCATTCTTCTCCTTATAGGTGGCCCTTGAGTCAGAGGTGTGATGGAGATGCACTCAATGTATTAGACATTATGGTCCTTAATCAAAACCACAAAGTTTCCAGTAATCTTCACCAAGCTCACCAGGTTTCTAACAGTTCATACTGGGTGGGAGGGGGGTTTGCAGGTGTGCTTGTTGTCAGACATTATTCAGCACTTTGTGGATAAAAAAATGGACTTTGACTCTTCCTATGTTTATGAAGACATAAAGCGTTCCATCGAGTTTGTCCATCAGAGTGGAAAAATGCATGACGAAATTCTTGCGGAGCCTTCCAAATATCTTGTTAAGAATGTGAGTTTGTACACAGTTTTAAACCCACCTTTCCCATTGTGTGTTGATCATTTGTCATGCTTGTCTAGCCTATCTCAAATATATGGTCATATGTTTCATTGCCTCAGGTCTCTTTTGGTGTTTTCTACAGAAAAGGTGTGTTGTTGAACCAATGCATAGCTTTTCTGGATGACTTTCAGTTTTTGGGAAGACTTATGAGACCTACAGAACTAGTTGATGCAGCAGATTGTTACAACTTCTGTCTCACTGTTGTTTGTGGGTTTTGATTCATCAGATTTTAAGAACATTTCAATGGGTTTGAATTCATCAGATTTGTGGATGGGGTGATTGGGTACCAGAATGATGTATGCCATATGCTGAAGTCCTTGAAGAAAAGTGGCAAGAAACTATTCATTTTGACGAACTCTCCATTTCCATTTGTTGATGGTGGAATGCGTTATCTCTTCCAGGTATGAGTTTCAGCTGGCTTTCTTTCTGAATTGTGTGTATGCGAAGTGCTTGAATCCTGATGGTGATTTCAAAAGTATCTGTGAAGGTCTCCATCTGTTGCATCCCAGTAGCATTCTAGGATGTCTTTCTGTCTGAGTTTGTCAAACTGAGTTCTGCTTTAATGTCGAGTGCAACTGAGTTTTTCGTAGCAGAAAATAAATTCTTTGGCTCTGTTTTGCAATACAGGTTTGCAACCTGCTAAGAGTGTCTGAAAGGGAATAAAGGGGCTTGTGTATGTCTTTTTAGGATCAAGGGAACAATGGGGAGGGCTGGAAGGAGCTATTTGATGTTGTGGTTGCATTAGCAGATAAGCCAAAATTTTATACATCAGACCGACCATTTAGGTATTTTCTTCTAAACTCGATCTGGCAATATTGCAGCAACTGGTTGTTTTATGGCTCTAGCAATTCTCATTTAAAGCCTCATGTACAAGTGGGTCTTTTCTATCACTTTCATATGGTCTCCTATCAGTAACTGCAATATATTTGTTTCTCTTGCATTTGGCTGATATGAAAGAGGGTTAGTGGTAAATGAAAAGAGCCTACTAGCAAAGATGAACAATTTTGTGTTCAAAAGCAACCATCTGGCAACTGTCATACTACAGCGTGAAGAAGGATATAATGCTAAAGAGGTGTTTTGACAACTGGTTTGTAGGTACTACAATGTGAAGAAGGATATGCTGACATTTTCACGAGTTGATTCTTTTGGACCCCACAGTGTTTACTATCATGGCTGCCTCAAGGACTTCCTTGACATTACAAAATGGCAGGGGTCTGAGGTAAAGTTTTGCTAGGATTCTTAGCCAATTAAGTTCTCATCTGTGCAGTATCAGTGATGAGACTCTGTTCAATTTGTTAAGTGTAGAATGCCTGTGATTCTAGCAAAACAGGAGGCCAGCATGTTGATAGAGGTTATTGGTTCAATCATGGGCTGGTATATCTTAATCATAGTGGGTGTGGGGTGAGTGGGGACCAGGTGTTGTATTTTGGGGATCACTTGTACAGTGATCTGAGGGGACCTGCAAAAGCAGGATGGGGTACTGTAGCTATTATCCGTGAGCTTGAGGTAAACTTGTCATTCCAAACTCATTCTAAACTTGGGTATCTCATACTTTTTTTCCTTTTAGGTCCTGTGTACTGTGGAGTTGAGTTTTTGTTCTCTAAGAATATATTCAGTTTTGTGGATTGGTTTTCGCAGAGGGAAATCATGACTCAAAATGAGGGAGAATATCGCTTTGAGCAAGTAAGCCACTGTCAGTCTTGTACATTTGTCTATTTTGCAGCCATTAGTGTCCAAACTGAAGATGGTCTGTCGGTGCCTTATATCTGCTGATAGCTTTCTGTGCATAATATCTTTGGAGACAGTTCACATATATGTATGTACCAGTGCCTGCCTGCAATTGGTTCCAATAATTCTTAGTCTATCTTCTGGGAGTCCTATTCCTTGTCACTTTGACAAATCTCACATTCCTTTGGCCCCAAGACCAGTAGCGGCTTACGTTGGGCTTGGCAGAGGTGGAACCCCAAATATAGAGCATGCCCTAAGATGATTGTTTTTTTCTAATTTCTAAAGTTTCTGAAGTTGGTCTGGGTGTACTTTTGGTTGCATGCAGGCCAAGTACAACATTGTGCAAGAGCTGCTTGGACGGTTTCATGGACTGCCAGGAACAGGTGCAACGCTTGGAGACCAAGAAAAAGCCCTTTTGCTTGAATTGCGAACAGAACGGGCAAGGTCCCGACTGGCTATGAAGGCATTGTTTAATCCCTATTTTGGATCCACATTTCTGACGGATACAGGAAAGGAGTCTGCTTTTGCTTATAATGTGCAAAGGTATGCTGATGTTTATACAAGCCGACTGGAAAATTTTCTGCAATATTCAACAGATGCATGGCTTTTCACTCCTTATGATGTCAAAATTCTCCCTCACCACATCAGGGTTGGTGTTCCCCCTTCCTGACATCCCTGTTCTTTTCTTAATTCCTCTTCTGTCAGTCTTATCAAGGAAGCTTATCCTTTCTTTTGCAGTTCTAGTGTATAATGGTTGAACCTGTTGAGGTTAACAGTCAAAGATAGCTGGCAGCATAAGTTTGCTCTAAAAAGGCATCAGATCTGGAAATCATGGGAGATTTAGCTTGGGAACAAGTGGGTGCACTCCAGTTTCAGCTTTGCAGAATTAGTGCCCTTGACAGACAATCCATAGAGTCTTGTGTAGCAAGCTGTGATGTGTATTGTATTCCCCCGGCATATTTCTACAGCCTTGGAATATGTTGGACTTTCTATATTTGATATCCACAGTGAGGAAATTGTTGGAAGTGTCTTAAAATATTTCAATATGATATGTGCAGGTACGACCATTCAAGGTATTGAAGGAAGAACAAACCCAAACAGATGAGGACTAGCACACACTTGTTTGGGCTGTTTCTTTACCCGTAGTTGAAGTCACTACCTGTCCAATGGTTTTGTTAGTAAAGGAAAAAATATACATTGTGCGATCACAAATTACATTCATTTCTGACCTTTCGGTGCTATAACCCAATTCATTATGTCAACGGGTAAGCCCAATGACGATAAGATCCAGTCGGATCATTCAAATGGAATTCTTTGACTCCTTCACTATTTCCGACATAGTGATCCTCAATTTATTAACCTTAGTAGTACAAAATGAAGTAGTGCTTCATTTTTCTCTACATTCCTTAATTTAGATGTTCTGCAAAAACTAAGGTTTGAATATGCCTAACTGATATTAGCAGTGGTGAGTTGGAATAGCTGCTTCCACCAGTGTCATTGGCTAGAGACCATAGGAGAAGCTGGATTCACAGCTTAGTGATGAGATGGAAATTGCATAATGGCATATGCATCTGGATATATTAGAATGCAATGTTCTTGATTTTGGGCAATGCTGTTGAATTTGGGACACAGCATATTTCTGACATGGGTCAGGGTCCATGTCAGAGTTATTGATGTTTTTGGGGATGTAGCACATTTCTGACACAGATCCAGTTCAATGTAAGAGTAGTAGATCTCTGATGGGTGTTCTCCATTTGAGATGTTCAAATGGTTGAAATATTTTCCATTCCAAGGAAAACATAATGGTACCTATAACCCATGGTAATTGTTGTGATTCCATCTTTGAATCCACTCTGATTATGAAGTGGGGAGGGGTCTGTTGTGTCCAAAATGGTTGGCTTTGATGTCCATAATCTGCTATGCATGAAGGGATCAGATCCTTGGAGAATTTGGTATCTAACAAACAGCAACCGCAATATATTTTTCCTTGCACAGAACAGAAATTGTGTTCAAAATTTGCTCATTTTTCCTTGTCAAATTGCACACTAATACTTCATGTGACCTTGTCATTCTGTGTGGAACTGCTGTTTACACAACGGAATTGTTCGCCAAACCTGTTCATTCCACATCAAATTTGCGGCACAGTACATCATATTACCTGGTCACTCCGTGTGGAACTGTGCATTTACAGAGTGGAATGGTGCACATAACCCTGCTCATTCCACGTCGAATCGCGGAACAGTATATATGTTTACCCGATAATTCTGTGTGGAACTTTGCATTTACATGACGGAATGGTGCACCAAACCCTTCGCATTCCACGTCGAATCGTGGAACAGTACATAAGGTTACCTGATAAATTCCAGGTGAAACTGTTCATTTACACGTCGGAATGTTGCACCAAACCCTGCTCGTTCCACATCGAATCGTGGAACAGTGCATAAGGTTACCTGATAATTCCGTCTGGAACTGTGCATTTACGTGACGGAATGGTGCACGAAACCCTGCTCATTCTACGTAGAATCGTGGAACAGTACATAGGGTTACCAGATAATTCCGTGTGGAACTGTGCATGTACACGACGGAATGGTGCACGAAACCCTGATCATTCCACGTCGAATTGTGGAACGGTACATAAGGTTACGTGATAGTTAAGTGTAGAACTGTGCATATACTGTACAGAATGGTGCACCAAACCCTGCTCATTCCACGTCGAATTGCGGAATAGTATACGTGATCTGATCATTCCGCATGGAACCGTGCGCTCTGTCTCTGTCGTCTCTCTGTGCATTCTCTCTCGTTCGTTTCGTGCAAGAGGTTTTCGCAGCGGCGAGGAAGCGCTAGGGTTTGGTGAAGGCGCACAGCGAAGGAGGAGATACTGGGGTCAGGTCTCAAGCAAGGATCTCAAGAGAACGGCGGTGCGAAGATGGTGTGAAGAAATAGAAGAAGTTTTCGCAGTAGGGACGGAAACGGGAAGCAAATTTGTCAGAATAGGAAGGGGCGGAAGAAAATTAGCAGGAGGAGGAGGAGGAGGAGGAGGAGGAGGAAAATCGAAAATCTAGCGAGCGGCAGCAAAAGCGAACAGGAGGAGGAGGTACCTAATATGGAGATCAACAAGTAAATTTTTGCTTTGGATTCAAGTGCATTAGTGTAGCTGAAGTTGGCAGGTTCAAGGTTGCCTTGCTTGATTGGGGAGAATAAGAAGACGAGGCAAAGAAGGAGAAGAAAAAATTGGTCTAGAGTCTAGAATAGGTTCAGGTGCTGTGTAGTTTTGTAGACACAGAGTTTGTTGGCGTATTCTTGTGGGAGAAGAAGGAGGAGGAGGAGAACTTTTTTGTACAAACAGGAGGAAAGCAGAGAAGAGGGGGAACGTGAAGAAGAAGTTGCTGCTGTTGTTGCTGCCAAGAAACAGTGAGTGAGAGACTAGATCCTTTTTGTTTTATGTGCTATACTTCTTTCTTTCCCATCGCCTGACATATTTTGCTGCTGTTTGTCTACTAAAGATTACAAGGCTGCGTGTGTTGTCCAGGAGAAAAAGCAGGAGGGATGGGGGATGATGCTGGGACACTTTCGGACGAGGCTTTATTGAAGGAGTTTTTTGCAGAAGTGAGTGATGTAGAACGTGACAATGAAGTCATGCGGCTCTTGTCATGTTTCAAGCTCAATCCGTATGAGCATCTCAACCTTCCCTTTGACTCCAGTGTTGAGGAAGTGAAGCGGCAATACCGAAAGATCTCGCTGCTCATCCATCCTGATAAATGCAAGCATCCAAATGCCAAAGATGCGTTTTCAGCTCTAGCAAAAGCACAGCAGCTTCTGCTAGATCCTTCAGAACGTGAATATATTGTCTCACAGATCAACCTCGCCCGGGATGAGCTGAGAAGCGAGCGAAAGAAACGACTCAAACGAGATAATGCGTCCAAGATCAAGGCTCTGGTTGATGAAGGTAAGTATGAGACTCAGTATGAAGAGTCAGACGAATTTAGGGCAAAATGGAAGCAACGAGTGCGGGATATCCTCACCGAGCAGGAGTGGCGGCGTCGGAAGCTGCAGATGAGAATCTCTGAGGAAGAAGGCAGGATGAAGAAGGAGGAAGAAGAGACAAGAGAAATGTGGAAACACAAGCGTGAGGATCAAGAGAAGTGGGAAGACACACGAGAAAATAGGGTTACAAGCTGGCGGGATTTCATGAAGGGGGGAAAGAAAGCAAAGAAAGGCGAGCTGCGGCCCCCCAAGCTCAAAACGGAGGATCCTAACAAATCATATGTCCAGCGGCCTGTCAAGAAGGGCTGAGCTTCCAAAACCATAGCCCTACCTCCTTGAAGAAAGGGGTGACTGAGTGCACATTTTCAGCTCTTGTCGAGGATCCTCCTTATATTCTAGAGCAGGTCATACATATGCTATGTGCCTTGTGTATATTACACCATCTCAGTGCTGAAGCTTTTCTGTTGCCCAAACCTCCTTTATTATGCTGGGGCAGTTGAGAGTTCAGATGATGAATGATGGGTCATTGCCATGCATGCCCATGTCCAAGATTGCAGAAAATCAACAATTTTCTTGAAGAACTTGTTTCCAAGACAGCAGAGAGAATGAGATTGTATTGGTGAAGCACCACATAAGGTCTGAAATCTTTTCATTATAGTGAGGCTTTTCACTAAAGACTTTGATGTACTCTCTGTTTCCAACAGCACAGGATGAGGGTGACCAATTTAGGGTTTCTTCCTCAGTTATGTGGGTAGAAGTTATTGCTCCATGACAGAAAGTGGAAGCAAAATTTGCTGCAAATTTGTTTCAAGGGGGTGAATAAATTTGATTAGTGAAGTTCTTAAAAGCCCAGTAACCTTACTTGGATTTTGGGTACGTTCCCTTGTAACGGATTGGAGGAAGTAAGCTTCAGAATCAAAGTTGTTTTGCAAAAAATTGTCTGTGATGCTCGCATTTTGTTGTGCTGCTTGACATTCTGTAATGTGTTTTGAGTTTTATGAGAGACTAGAGGTTATACACAGTTCCAGTTTGTTAGACCTTTGCAACCCAAATTCAAAGAGGCTGATTTTGACTTGTTAATGCCAGTCTAAAGCTCTGAATAATACCTCACCTCACATAACATATTTCTGGATGCAAATTCATCATAGTGGTTCTTTGATGGTGCATTCCATTTGTATGTAAGATCGTGTTTCTATATGTGGAGGTGCTTTTATTTTTCCTTGTATCTCCATTTGCAGCAGCACCACTTTCCCATTTTCTGTATGCTATAAGTGTCCTAGATCGTGGATTCTTGCAATGGATGAGTTTCCAGCAGGCAAGTTAATGATGTTGTGTGATGCCAATGTGCATGGAGTTAGCACATATGCTATGAGCTGCCAACAGATCCTACCTGAAGTTTGCAGGTGCTGCTGATTCTGTTGTGTAGACAGCACTGAAGCAAAGCAAGCAAGGTTGCTGCACACATGCAAGAGTGTCTCTGGGGTGCTCAAGTGGTTGCAACAGGAGCATCTGGCTATAGTCAACTGTGAAACAAAATGAGAACAAGTCCCTTCACTTGTGAATTTTTCTGAAGTGGAAATTTTGTGTAGAGCAATGTGACGGTTCTAGAATTAGAGCAATGTCATCTGATTTACCATTGCCCTTGTATTATATGGAGGCAATGAAGGACATGGAGTCAGAAATTGTAACTGGTACAGATTCCTTTCAATGTTGCAGGTACAAAGCATGAGCTTGCAGGTGAGGGGCAGGTTTGAGAGAACTGGCACTCTCTTTGTTAAATATTGACTTTTTTTTGTTGCCATCTCTGAACCACAAAGAGTTTTCTGTCAAGGAAGTACATAATAAGCTTTGCACCTCTGATCCACAAAATGATCCAGGTAATGTCTGTTGTCTTATTGATGCTGGTACAGGGGTCACTTTTGAGTTGTGCCCTGGTGCAAGGGAGTTCCCCCTCTTGTTGGGTTTTTATTTCGTTCTGTTTTGTTGTTGTGGGAGGTCTCAGTTTTGGTTCTGAATGGACTTAATTTTGCTGTTATGTTTTCTGTTTTTGCCTCAGTTGGCAGAGCTTTAGCAATGCAATGCATTAACATGATGTTATTTTTCAGTAAAACCAAAACCAAAACTTCTCAAGACAATTGTGCTTGTTAATGGAACAACTGGTGAGTGAAAAAACCAAGGAGCACCCAATAACCCAAGTTGGAGTTCAATTTTGGAACGGTAAAACATGATTTTGTCTCTTTCTGATATCAATGATGGGGATGGCAGAAGGAATCATACAGAAAATGATAGCATTGTTCAAATAACTTATGCTAGAATTTTCAAATGTCTTAGTTTGTCCTAACTCGACTGGCTGGAGCTTTTAAGTCAGGGATGATGGGGCAGGAGATTGAGTGATGGTTGGGAAGCAAAGGAGAGATCAGAGGAGGAAATTAGAGGAAATTTACATGGGTAAGTATCCTTGCTCAACCATCTTAAATTTCAATTATCTTTGTTTCAGTGTTATACTGGACTGCCTGCTTCTTTTATGTTAGATACTGGTTTGAACCCTGTGCCTAATGCACAGGTGTTTGTGTATTTGATGATACATATTACAAAATTACAATTACAAACTACATTTCCAAAACCTCTTTATATACAACATTTTGCATGTATCCATCGGGACCCTGGCCGCTGAAAATCTTGATGTTTGCACTGCTTGTGACCTGTGAGATAGCAACATACAGCTGACCATGTGAATCGACCGGAGATGGCAAATATACCCAATGTTGTTCAACTTGTAAGTAAGTAGTAAGTTACTTAATTTAGTAGGTACCAATCTGTTGAAAATTATTTCTTTGTTTTTGTATGTTGATAAGTTCCAGTATCCAGAGCCCCTCCCTGTTCATAATGGTTAGGGTTTCTGGTGCAGCCAATTTTCACATGCATCATAATAATACCTTTGGCATCCAGCATATTATTATTATTGGCAAAATTGTTTTTCTGGGCAATCTGATAATTGCAATTACCAATATATCTATTAAGTTTGTGTGCTAAA
>Ga0209611_10008410_pt1 | contig 16147 bp, 7 predicted proteins | sample S1TSphgellanicum_3_FD_187693 | JGI IMG/M metagenome (GOLD analysis project Ga0209611, IMG submission 187693) | Host-associated microbial communities from peat moss isolated from Minnesota, USA - S1T2_Fc - Sphagnum magellanicum MG (SPAdes) (version 2) | ecosystem: Host-associated > Plants > Peat...
AGAAACTTCATATTTCAACACATTTCCAGTTAAACGTCAAAGCTATGCAAACAAGAACCACAATTCTTTTTCTTCTTCTTCTTCTTCTTTCTTCCACAATATTTTCCAAAAGAAGCTCCATATTTCAACACGTTTCCAACTGAACTTTAAACGCTACGCAAACAAGAACCGCACTTCTTCTTCTTCCTTTCTCCCTTTCTTCTTGTTCCATACCATTCTTGAAACATCAGCATCGCATACAGAGCATCCCTCACAAGTTATAATAGGCACTTTCCTCCCCTGAGTATTCTAAATTGGCAAGGATGAGAAAGCAAGAGGGTAAGTAAGCCGAGCGCAAATAGTAGTACCCGTGGGAGGAGGTGGCGCCGCCGCCGCCTTTAAGCGACAGAAGTCCAAAAAAGGACGACAAGCCGAACGCCTCGAGAGGAGAAAGAGCCATCCATTTCATCGTGCGCTTGTTGTTGTTGTTCTTCTCGTCTCTCTCCATTTGCAGCGCAATTGCAACAAACACACAGATACCGAAGAAGCAGCAACCGACAGATCTGCAAGCGTTGGAAAAACGCTACGACGACGACGACGACGACGACGACGACACCAGCGCCTGCAACAGCGCTTACGCAAGCGCTTCTTGGCTATCGTCGCCAGTCAACGCTACAGGAACGCCAAAAAGGCAATGGAAAAAGAAACTTTCTGATCAGCCTTTTTTTATAAATTGGCGAAACTTAAAATAGAAATTCCAACATGAAGTGATTTTGGAAGTTTCCAATCGCCTGAATTCGCAAGCCTTTTTCTTTTTTTCCAGAGTTTTGAAGTAGCGTTGACGAGGATCTTTCAGAAAGATTTATTTTAAAGTTCGAGGAGAGGTCCCATAGTCCCATCCAGGTGAGGGGGATGGGCTTGGGGAACGACGGGGACAACAATGGGGAACGGAAAGATGGCAGGAAGACGCGAGGGTATGGCAGGAATAAAAAACAATCGTTTTTTTTAACTTCATGTCGGGCAGCATCGAAAATTCTTCGGGGGGAATTTAGGAATTTTTTCAGATGATAGGGGAATTGGGCAACATTGAGATGACATTGGGGATGTCGGGCAGTATTATGGAAAATGTCAAGGATGTCAAGACTTTTTTGGACACACCAATAGGGACACTGGGGAAAACATTGGGCTGCATTGGGAAAACATCAAGTAGCATCAAAAAAAAAGAACTTTGGGGGATTTTAATTTTTTTCCAAGGGACAAAAAATGGATGCTTGATGGAGCCAAAAAGATGTTGGGGGCACATTGAGCAATGTCACGGAGACATCAAAGATATCCATCCATCAACATCAGGAAAACTCCATGGATGCTACGGAGTGTTTGGAAAATTTCAAGGGACACCAAATTTTTTTTCCTTTGGGCGATGGCGGATGATGGGGATGCCAAGAAAATGTAATGAAGATGTTGGGCAAGGGTGAGGAATGTCAAGTAGTGTCAAGAAGACATCAGGTAGTGCTAAGAAAACACTGAAAAATGATATCCGACACCAAGAAAACACTAAGAAATGATAGGACAAGGTAAGTCCAAACCAACAAAAAAGTTGATGAAAATGTAAAAAATAGATAATTACCACTATTAGGGACACCAAAAAAAACATTATCAAGGTCCCAAGATGTCCCTAGCCTAGGGACGGCAACCATGTAAGGAACATTTTCTTCCAGCTCGAGTTCAAGGGCCTACCTAGCCAAGGATGTGAAAACCCAAAAAGAGGCAAGAAAAAATGTTCCATACCCTATATGTAAAGCACTCAAGAAATTTCTTAATATCTTTTGAGAGTACCTTATATCATCATAAATACTCCTCCTAAAAATATAGGTATAAGATCCCTCCCACTCTTCACAAGTAGGCGTAAGAACCATCCCCCCTATGGCTTGCGATCCATGTATGTTTCAGTTCATGATAATCCTTGCCTTGAATGGCTATAATCACTAAAGCCCACAGACGGGGGCCAAGACATCCCCAAAATGTGGGGCTAGGGCCCCTTATTTTGAGACTAAGGCCACCCTAAGGCTTTACCCTACACTTAAAAGAACTAACATTATTACAAATATCCCATGCTTATACTAAATCAGGGTCTGTGAGATCAAATCTATCATTTTTTGGACTTAATATGGCCACTAAGAGGCCTCGCTCAAAGAGGTGAAGGCACCAACCTGGGTTTCTCAGGGTTTTTCTTTTCAATTTTGACAAGTGGACTTGTGAATGAGTCAAGTTTGGCTAGAGGTCAGATTGAAAAGTAGAATTTGTTAAGCATCCTGCCTAGTTTTGGTGACCAATAGGACCTTATTGTCTCAACATGGTAACATGTGAATTTTTTTCTCTCAAAATATGGTCACTTTTTGCATCTTTTCCCACACAACAAAAGTCCTTTGTACAATTGGCACTGGATTTTCTTTTTTTGTTGCCATGGTGTGAAATTTGGTCAAAAAAACACCAACACTGCATGGGATATTTATAATATTTCAAAGCAATTTAATTGAATTGAATTTTCCGGCTTTTAGTTTTTACCATGGCAGCAATGTAGGTGCTGATTCACCCAAGGCCCTTTAACCTACCTTGTATCATGCCTCCCCTACTCAACAAAAATTTGAAAGAAACAAACTACAATACTCAAAAGCTTAAGTGTTTGACACAAACATACTTGAGAAAGTTGTAGGGGAGGTTCTCATACGAGTTGTTCTCTTGAGGGAGGGGCACTTGAGGGCATGTGCCCAAGGATGTTCCCCAACCTCAGGAGAACACATGAGTATGAGAACCTCCCCTTATGTGAACAACTCTCTTTTTATTTCCTTGCTTCCTTCACATTTGGAAGAAAAGAAATATTTTCATAGGAACATGGGAACATATAAAATCAGGGAAGCTCCCTCAAGCGTAATGGCCTAGGGTTCTTCTGCCGGGGGAGATCCCTCAAAATGCACATAGAAATAAAAAGGGAGTTAATTAGGCAGGATTTAAACAACCCCAAAACATACAAGCTAGAAAGTACAACCATAGGTGGACAAAGATAACAGCCCACATAGCACGATCCATTTACAATTCATCCATTTTGTCACTCTTTACCGGATTGACATCAAACACATTTGCAAAGTGAGAATCCAAGCTCAAGAATCACATGCACAATTGCAAAAATCAAGAACTGCTCCATAGGGAAATAATCCTTATAGAGAAAAGGCCTATAACCTTGTTTTGACATTACAAAATCACACAAGAAGAAAACTATGGCAATAAAGTATAGGAGAAGAGCGTCAGGTCTGCTCTTGTGTGCGTAAGAAAAAAAAATATAGGAGAAGAGCCTGAATACAAGCCCTTTCTAGATTTGAGATCTATGCCCGAGGGAACATGTCGAAAATCATGGAAGGGCCTGCACTCATGTCCTTTTCCTACGTCAAGCAGAGCTGGGATTTTCACTTTTTACAAATAGTGACAGGTTGGCTGGTACCTTCCACTAGTCCGAAGATTCCATTGTAGCCTGGCTGGTACATTCCACTAGTTAGAAGATCCCATTGTAGCCTGGCTGGTACCTTCCAATACAAAAGATCCTGCATGCTAAAAAAAGGTTTCTTCAGGCAGGTAAGGGAGCTGAAAATACAAAGGAAAAATCCAGGCAGTGCTTTACGATTTTATATTGTTCCAATGTAGTTCTATCAGAGTACCTAATCAGATTTGGTTAAAATTATATCATTTTTTAATTGTCAATATTTGAAATTTCCATTGCCCAAAGTGTTCAAAATTTCAAGTTGCCCACAAATGAAAGTGATAAGAACCGATGTCACCAACATATTCTCATATTCTCTTCTATTGAGAGAGTAAGATTCTGTAATTCTCCACTTGGCCAATAATATGGTCTTCAACTTTGGTGGATATCATTATGTGGATGTCAAAATCTAACACAAGTTCGCTTTGGAATTCTCCACACATTATCACAATCCATTGCTTTCTAAAGTTCATATAGATCAACTAAAGGATGACAAACAATAATTTAAAAAACAACAATAGATGAATGTTGTGTATCAAAATGAATAAGAAATATTATTAAATACCTTTATTATGCAAGCTGAAATTCTTGAAAAATATTACATTTTATGCCAAAATTCATTTTAATAAGTAATTCAACACTTGACTACTGGTATGATCATGCACTACATTATTGGATTGTTAGTTTTTAAGCCATGCAAACACAAATACACAATAAGTCAAGGTAACCTTCAAGTGAAAACAACATATACCAATAGTTCATGAACCTTCTTGTCATGCCTTAAACATAAAGATTGTCATATGATGTTACTATAACAATAATCCACAATCTTACAAAAGACCAACTGATTCACCCCCAAGACTTCAAGTCCAAAATACTATCACTTATCAAAACAAATGGGATTAAAATTGTCAATGTTTTCTTTTTTCAAATTCTTTGATTTCACAAAAATGACAATTTTTGGCTTCAAAACACATTTCACATTGAGAAAAAAAAAATTTTTTAATTCTTTAAAAACATCATTGCACCCCCAAGCCAATAAATGTTCTACTTTCATTTTCACCACAATTTGAAATTGAAAAAGTAAACATGTGACCATACACAAAACGCCTAAAACAACATATCAATAATAAGAAATTATATTGATTTTCAGTTTTGTAACCAAGGCACATTCATTAATTTTCACAAAGAAAGAAGATGTGGAGGCTCCAAGATGAAATTAGGATAAACTTACAAAGTTGAACCTAAAGTGAAATGAATTTACACAAACCAAGAAAAAAAGCAATTAATGTAAATTAAAATGATGTATGAATGAATTCACAAAAAACATATTCGCATGACTCGTTACACAAGAATCATCACACTTCCCTATAATATACAAGTTGGAAATGGCATCAAAAATCACATCAAAATGGCATAAATTTTCCCAAATTGGAGTCCCAAAAATTCTCAAAGCTACCAAGTTATGGATTCCACGACTTTGTAGGCACATGATTCTCACACATGCACTTTGATTCCAAAGCTTTCATGGGAAAAGATGTAGCCCTTAAAAACAGATTTTCAACATTGTATCATGTGTTTCAATCAAAGGTGTTTTGATCACTTTGTCAAATGTTTTAATGGTTAGGAGTCCATTTACTAGTTTGATTCCTAACCATTCAATTGGACATACTCAACTTGTTTCAAATTTTCAAATGGGGAATGCAACCTCTCTTGGTATATTTACTTTTCAAAACTTTTCCAATTGTTTTTAAAAGGTTCAAAGTTGTATGTATGAGACCATCAAGGACTCTGACTCCCAAAGTGGGAATCCATCAACCTTGTTCCAAAGTTTTGCATCACCATGTGACTCCAATTTTGAAAATGAAAATCCACTTGAAAATGTTGAGATTCATTCTCTTGCACTATCCCACACTTTTAGGAATATGCTTGAATATCAAAACACTAAATCACAAGCCCAAGCATGAGGTCACAACATGGATGATGGGTTGTATGGAGATTTCTTTGAACTAGGTCCCCAAATAGGTATATATAGAAGTAACTTGAAATTAATTGTAATATGTTCAACACCAATTTAGAGGACAATATTGTGTTTCATCTTTTTTAATTCCATGTTTCCAATCATTCCATGTTTTGAACAAAATTATATTTAGATATTTTTTATGCATATTTTGTGGGCTTGTTTTATATTAAATTCTATTGCATGTCTTTATTCTAACTTGCTTGAATTCAAAATTATGCACATTAGGAGTTTTTTAATCATGGTGGTTTTCATGTTTATAATAGTGTCACTTGTGTTGCATGAATTTGTATTTGTTTTGAATTATGCATATTAAGGTTACAATATTTGACGTGAAGGAAGATTTATGACAATTACCATGGGGAAGTTCAAATTATGACATGGTTTTCCTATTGTGCAAAGTGCAATTTAGATGGTATGCATGTCTACATCTTGAAACCTCCCAATGTTTATGCAAAAAACTATTATTATATTCACAATATTGGTGGGTGTAAATATCGATTCAACTAATTTTAAACCTCAATGAAAAATTCACTGATGTTTTTGTGGGTCTTATAAGTACATTACCAATGATTCTATGGTTTCCCAAATTTCTTCTTAGTGTAAGAAACACATAATACAATGAGTTGTTTATATTCAAAGAGGGTTCCAAAATTGGTTTCCTCCATACATTTTTTATGACAAGGTATCCTTTGATTTTTTCCATAATGACCTTGTTCAAGAAAATGGGAAAAAATTCAATCCTTGTGTTATTATCCACCAAGAAACATAATATGTGGATAAGTATTTTGTTTAAAGTAAAATCACTATTCTCAAAAAAACCTTTTGCAAATTATAAACCAAGTTTGATTTGCATTTTGTTTCTCTACTTGATGTTTTCACTTTTTGTTGTTTTTTACATAGTTTAAATTGAATTGAATATTTGAAAATTGACATGAAAATTTGACCTAAACATGTACAATTGGATCCACATCAATTAGACAATGGAAACAAGGAAAATGTTGTTGGTGACGAACATGCAAATTTCCACATAATTGAAGGGCAAGAAAGTTCTAGAGAAACTATGCCCAAGGAATTCAATAACTATCTTCAATGATAAAAAAATTAATCAATACATACAATAGTTACGTCTTTAAACCATCCTTTTGCATTCAAATCTAGCTTAACAATTAATTGATTCTTAGTATTTTACCCAATCTTTTTTATCAATCAAATTCTTAAACATCTAAACAATCAATTTCTCTTGAGGGAGTTTTCGTGGGAGGTTGTCATTGTTGCCATTTGAGTTTCTTCTATCTTTTGTAATCATCATTTTCATTGATCACTAACAACCTTTTTTGTTAATAGCTTTGTTTTTGTTTTCAAAGAGGTTGAAAAATTATCCAACAAGTATTTTTGAGCTTACACAGTTTTCCTCCAAAAACAAACTAATCTTGTGGAGTTTCATCAATAAATTTACTAACATATGAGTTCCCTTCACTAGAATGAATCATGTTCTTTGCAAGAATGATTAAAAGTCTTCAATGACTTTATAAATGATTATAGTCATAAAATACAACTTTTAGTCTTATATGTAAAGAGAGAGTCATATATTAATTGATTATGTCATGAATAAATGATAACATTATAGATGAAAACACAGTCATTATTTCATTGATTGTATTTCATCTTTATGACATCCACAAAGGATGATAGAATGACATGGAATTCTAATTATTGTTTTATGACTATGAAATGATTAGCATGTAAGTGATGTGGATAATGATGACTTGGCATTTTAGTGCAATTGTAAAATCACTAGAAAATGAACTTGACTTGCCAATTGTTATATGCCCACATAATGATTATCTTGTAATGACAAAGGTAATGAGGACCTTGCATTTTAATGCAACTATAAAATGATTCTAGAAATAAACAACATGTCAATTATTCTATGGGGTCCAACCATGTTATAAATAACCACATGTGCCCCCTTAAACCATTGTTTTTTTGTTGTTTTTTTGAAAAATATTCTTAAAATCTTTTTAATACATCATTTTTAAAATTTTAAAATCCTTTTAAAAATTAATACTATTATGTTAAGGTATATATTAAAAATATCCCAAAATATGTCATAATGTTTTTTCAAATTGTGCTTTTAGTGTCAAAATTGCTTTTAAGCAATGGTTACAAGTTATTAAAAGTGTAAATTATGTATTTTTTACTCATTAGAGTGATTCCAAATTTTTATGATATGTACATAATGTATTCACAATGACATTTTATAAAATATATTTTTTTTATAATTTTTATTTTTTTTACAATCCCAAATTTTTAAAAATTAAGCAATGGTTATGAATGTTAATGGTACATGTTAATATGACTCCACCCTATTATTATAGAATGATTATTGTGTTGGTTTTAAGTAGACGCTAGGTAGCATACTAGTTTAGGTAAGTTTATGTAACATGTAGGCACCTACTAAATAAGCTTTAGGTAGTTTATATAACCTTATAATAACCCTTAAGTAGCTTACATAACCCTACAATAACCCCTAGATAGCCTACATAACTTCACAATATCCCTTAAGTAATTTACATAACCTTAAGTAAGCCTTACATGACCTACACAACATATGGTAGCCTTTAAATAACCTACATACTTCATAAATAGCCTAAATAACTTTAAATAACCCCTAGGTAGCCTACATAGCCCCTAAGTAGGCCTATTTTAAACCTAGGTAGGCATAAAGCCACCTAGTAACCCCTAGGTAAAGCTTAGGCTATCCTATCTTACCTAGATTTATAATTTTGGCTAGGGTAGGTTAACTAAGGTAGGTTGAATAGGGTACTTAGGTAGGATAGAGAAAATGCCGTGACATATCATTTCATAACAAAAAAAGATTGGTGCAATGGTTTCAAAGTGGAAATGAAAGGTTCAGGTCCTTGCAACCTAGGAAGCCATCTTAGGTTAGGCTTCCTAGGCTACCTATCTAGGTAGGTTTTAATCATCTATTGCATGACATGTGTATTGTAATGATAATATCATAGTAATCTTTGTATGACACTTGTATTTTGATAGTCATAATTTAATCATTTATTTCACAACATGTGTATTTTAATTGACCATGCAAAGTGATTGCCATGTGGACCTTCACCTAGGTGTCTTTTGCCATGTGTGATCCAAATTGACTTTCATGTTTCATGACACATGAATCGTATGTGGCATATCAAATGACTCCACCATTGTCCTTTATGACTATTGGATGGTTTTTGCCATTTCATGTCCAAATTTGACTTTGTGTCCTTTACAATTCATCCAATATGACTATGGAGCCTTTAGTCATATGTGTTTTTTATAATAGAAAAATCAATCATAAAATCAATCACACATTTTCAAATTTCTTTTAGTGCTTTGGTAATGCTTCAACCATGCTCTTATGAGTATATGGGCTTAAGTGTGTTTATTGTTTGTGCTAATTACAATTCGTAATCATTTACCCTTTGCAATAAAATTATTTTATTCATTGCATTTGGCATTGTGGGCATGTGAACTAAGTTTTAACTGGAATCATCATTGGTGTCTCACTTATAGCTTCAATTTTTGCATCAATGAAAGTTGCTGAATTTGGAAGTGGTGGTGTGAGAAAAATCACCCACTTTGTGTTTAGACTAAAAAAAATTCTCATTAGCATTTGGTGTCCTTCTATTTATGGTCCATGGCCATTTAAATCAATTACATCTTTTGAGTTAATTAAACCAATGCATATATCGACATATTTTGAATCATTCTGAGGTCACAAATGTGAGATGGATGGAAAATATACCACTTCCCATGAATTTCAAAATGAAATCATAAAATAGATGAAATACAACCTTGTTTTCAAGGTTCATCAACCAATATTTTCTTTAATTTATCAAATGTTGATCCCCTTTTGTTTTTACATGAAAGTCCATTTGTCATGTGCAACTCCAAAAACTTGTAGTGGTGACATTTATAGGAAGTATTTTCCACTTTGTCACTAGTGTTTTATATTGATCCCACAATTCAAGTTTGTCCATTGCTACAATAAAATACTCATCCTTCTTTGCCTTGATGAAAGTCATTAACTCTCCATGCTCCCCATTCAATTATTTTTGGTTTCTCCAATACAATTCAAGGCAAATTGAGTCAAACCTCTAATTGATTGTTTTTTTCTTTTGTTTTTTCTCTTCACTAAACAACTTTCATCAAAGTTATTTTGTGCATTTGTATTGAATCACATATTAACTATTGACTTTTATTTCTTTTGCAAGTTTGAAAACATGGAGTGAGAAAACATGTGCAACTAAATTCATGAACAAATTTACACACTAAACAAGGAGAGTTCAAGTGGATAATTTCTTTTCATCAAGATCTTCAATGTAATTGTTGAAGTTAAAAATCATTGTCCTAAACAAATCCATGGCATAATAAAATAAAACATTTTTTTATCATATTTTGACTTGTTTATCTTTATGATTGATAGATTAGAAGGTAGGAGAATATGGCAATGGTAGTGCAAAAGGAATGGGATAAATGTTAACAAAATGCATAACATCAATTTATAAGACCATTTTTGAACCTTCTACATAACATTCAATGTTATTTTGCAAAACTACAATTTGTGATTATTGTTGTTATTGAAGACCTTTCTTACTTATATGTTACCAACATGCACTAGTAAAACTTCCACCTTGATTTTTGGGTCACTTAACATTTTTAATATGAATGACATTTTATTCATTTGGTTCATAGCACCATTCTAATGAACTAAAAGAAAAATTCAATTTTGCAATTGGTGCTACAATTATATTTTAATCACAAGCAATATATATAAATAAAATCCCCTTAATTGTGAAAATCAAGTTGCTTGCAACCATAGTCACAAATGACATGGATTGTGAATGAAAGGAAAAATTCAACCAAATATGGTTTCATCTTTTAATTGATTATATGTGTATTATAATTTACAACTACCATGGAACTTTTTTGGTCAATAATAAGAGAAAATGATATGTTGCCATGTGTTGCCATTTTTAATTTTTTAATTTGTTAATGTAATCTTGGAAAAAATCTAAAATGCCCAATTTTTGTGCTCATGATTGTGACATGTGGCAAATCCACAAATGTTTCAAATTTTTTTTAAAATTAAATCTACATATATTTAAATACATACTTTGTTCGATAGGTATGTAGGTAGATATCTAGGATAGGTAGATTGGTAGTATGTACCTACATACCTAGGCCAAATAGGTAGGTAGGTAGGTTGGTTAAATAAATAATTGGTTTTGCAATTTTGTTTTTGGTTTAGCCTTTAAGGTCAAGCCATTTTGATTAGTTGATCCCAAATGGCATTTACTTCTAAATTTTATTGTGTTATTTTAATTATTCAAGTGCACCTTCTTATATAGTTTATGTTGAGGGTAGAAATTTTCTATCCTAACTTGCCTAGTGGGCATCTTAATAATTAGTTAATTACTAATGGTAGATAATATTTATCATCTCCTAGTTTATTGAAAGATGAAGCTATTGTGATTAGTGGATGAGGGATTGGGTTTTGGTCCACCCAATCAACTAGGAGATTTTTGGAAAAGTATTAAGATTAGGGCCTATTTTCCAACGGAAGATGAAGACCATATGTGGACTAGTTGGGGGGAGGAGGGGCATCATTCTTGAGGTAGCATGGTAGAGGAGTGAGAGGAAATATGTAGGTGTTGAGAGAGTTTGGTAAGAGAGAACCATGTTGTACTTTAACATACAACGAATATATGAAGTGCTAAGGTTATGGACTTAATGTGTGTACTCCCACTATTTTTATTTTTCTACCTTGACTTCTTGGATGTGCAAATGTAAATTCAACTTCCCATAAAATAAGTAGTTTTTTCTATTTTTCGTATTACCTTCTTTTTAATTTCACTTGGAATAACATTATGGAGTTTTTAAAGTATGATGATAGCTATAGCAGAAGGCAGTCAAAGCTACAACAAAATGTGGCTACTAGAAGGCGATGTGCATAATGACAAATGCAACACGAAGGAGCTACAATTTTGGGGCTTAGAAACATCTTCCTTAGGACTGGATTGGAAGGTATTACCTTCTAGTCACTCAACCAATTTGGGGGTTGTTTTTTGTAAATTTTATGTTTGAAAGTAGGACTACCTTCAAACAATAACTTCTCATTTTTCTTGTTTGATGTTTTGTGCTTCATTCTTTTGCTTATTTTATCCAACTACCTTCCCTAGTAGCCAGGTTTGTAGTCATACAATTTACAAAATTGAAAGGTTAATTGACAATTAAATTTTAATTATAAAATATATCCCATATCTTTTGTTTCTTCTTTTAATTTCATAGAATATATAATTATGTGTGCATCAAAAATATTTTAACTTAGTTAAACCTTGACAAAACATTGGTTAAATTAAAATTTGGCTCAACCTTGATTAAACTAAAATTTGACTAAACTTTGACAAAACAAAAAATTGGCTCAACCTTGGCTAAATTAAAACTTGGCTGAATTCTTGCTAAATTTAATTAAACTAAAAAGTGCTTAAACTTTTGCTAAAAAACAAAATCGGCTAATATGGCTAATTGTAGACCTGAACCAAAGCATGTGCCACTTAGCTAAATAAGTAAATAACATATATATATATATATACACACACACACACACTTTTAATGCATGCATAATATACACATAATATGTCAAAATATTATGATACACTTATAAAAACACACCCCCATTATATCTTTAATAAATTTTAGTGTATTCCTTGACATTAAGTCCACCCCATAGTGGTGTGACTAATTTTGGTCACTATTATAATTAATGAGACATATTTGCCTCTTCTCGAATGAAAACCATATTATAAATTGTCCATATGAAAGGATTTTTAAAAAAAAGTTACAACTTAATTACAGCATAGTCACAAAAATGATCAAATTTTTCAAATAGTTCCCAAAGTGACCAAAACTAATTGCAAGTCACTAATACTCACATATAGTTGCTAATAGAATGATTTCATAAAACAAGATTTCCTTTAAAGAATGATGAATTACCTTTAGATGTGAAATGTAATTAAGCCCATTTATAAATTTAAACAATCCATCAGAATGCAATCAACATATGGGCAAAAACCTTATATCAACAATGTTTACATAATTATGAACTTCCAAGTTAGACCTGATTCTAAACCAAGGGAAATATTGCATAACGTGAAGGGAAACAAAAAGCCAACAAATCTAAACAAAGGCTTGACTCTTACAAGGTGTAATCTATGAAGTTTAAAATTATGATACATCAATGACACATGATGCCATATTCTAACTAGTTTTATTAATTCCATATTTTTATTGTGTATTGTGCACAACAAAACATCGACATGCAAAATGCTCAAATTAGCCTACAAACTAAATATTAGTACTCAACCTTGATGAAATGAAGACCAATGCCAACCTCTTCAACAAACACTCCTACCATATTCATGAATGCAAATGTCTAGCAAGACATTGGCTAGATATTATTACTGCCAAATACTAGCCACTCATAGATCACTCCCAACTCATTGCAAAGTGTCATCATCATTAACAAAAACCTAACCCTAGCGTTCCCGTTCTACTTAAAGGAACCTCACATACCATAAATCTTGCTCCTAGAGTCCCAAGCATCTTCCAAATTTGTAAGGCTTTAATAGACTAATTTGGGTCATTGTGAACAATACCATATTAGCTAGGCAAACCATGTCTAATTAATTTTGAAATTTCATTTAAAAAAAACTCTTGAAAATTCAATAATTTCTTTCAACAAAAATTTCTTTGAAAAAGAGTAATTCTTGAAATTTTCAACATTTCTGAAAATAATATAATTAGTGGCCAAGGTACTATGGTAGATGAAATAAAACCCCTCGTGTCATTACTTACTAGAGATGTGTGATAACACCAAAAATTTGAAGCCAAGGGTTAACGTCCTTTTTGGCATTCCCAAAAAGGCAATGAGAATATGTTTTAGAGCAATTTACTACGAGTTGTAAAGCTTGTGGCCATTATCCTTGTGTTGGGATAACTTAGCCTTGGGAATAAATATCTTCATTTTTTCTAGATTTAGGATCAAGTTAGTGTGGAATAAGGAGGTTAGTTTCACCCCTTTATTTCAAACCCCTTCATGTTCACAAGAGCTTGTAATGTTGTTCTCACCAATATACTCTCTTTCATGAGAGAGCACCCAGAATGGTGGGCAGCAACAAAAAATGTTTTGAACCTTACAATTTGCCCAGAATTATTGGGCAGAATTTAAATTCCCAACCTGCCAGAAAGTTTCAAGCTTCAGGATATTTCCAGGGTGCCCAGAATGTTTGGGCGTAAATGAAAATTTTCTTCAACCTTTCTAAGGTACCCAAAATTATTGGGCTGCATAAAAATCCTAAAATGCCCAAAACATTTGAGCAGAAATGAATTTATTTTCAACCTTATAATGTTCTAGGGCAGCATGAAATTCCAAAACTGCCCAAGAAATTTCAAGCATCCTGAATTCTCCCCAATCTTTTCAAGCATTTTTCCCGAAATTTTGAGCAGAAATGAAAAACTTTCATCCTATAGGATCTGCCCAAAATTAGTGAGCAGAATAAAAATTCCCATACTGCCAAAAAAAAAAATTCAAGCATCCTGGAAAACATTTCTCAGGAATTCTCTGGAGCACCCAAATTTTGAGGGCAACACAAAAACATTTCCTAAGTTTCCCCAAGCTGCCCGAACTTTTTGAGTAGTTTGGAAAACCCCTCAATGTGAACGGTTCAACAAAGGGTTAAATTAAACCCATCATACTATTTTATCTGTCCCCTTTGTGTGAACAACACAGGGATTAGTTTACTAATATTTTAATTATCATTGCTGCAAGCTAATGGATGTGCATGTGTAGATTTTGGGTGCACCCATCCAATTGATGGGTTGTTTTGAAGTCTACCCATCTACTTGTTGGGTTTCTTCTCAAAATATGAATGTTGCGTAACTAATTTAATCATGCTTCTATATCATTTTATTTTTTTGGGTTGTCACTTGCCTTTTTGCATCACAAGGTTTCATATCATTATGAAATGTAAAAAAAACACTTCATATGACTAATTTTTAAAATAAAATTTGTTTGACGAACATACAAATAATTAGCTTCAGTTCCTTTAAATCCTATTAAACTGAGATTTTTAAAAAATAAATTTGAAAAATTATGGAGGAATTGGTTAAAATAAAATATGTCAATTTAAAAATAAATTAAAGTTTTAATATAAAATTAATTTTTGAGATATAAATTTTAAAAATTAATTTGATGTTATTTTAAAAACTTCAATAAGGCTTTGATGAAGATTTAATAGAAAAAATCATAATGAAATTAATTTGTAATTGATTAATTTGTTTGTATTGTTATTGTTTTTTATGTTATCCAAATTTATTATTGCCCTAAGACAGTAGACATGCATGTATGATTTTAGTCCTCTTCAGATTCAGCTCAATTAATGATTGATTATTAACTGCTATCCATGTTTGGGGGGGATTAAAAGATTGTCAATTTTATTTTATTTTATTTTATTTTTGGGGGATGAAATGGATTCAGCACCCCGAATTTTGAAATTTCAGCTATTCAGGAATTAAAGCAAAAATTGTTGACATTATAGTTATAACAATATCATAGTACCTTGGCCATTTCAACACATGTCCATCAAATAATTAATTATTTTTGAAACATTCATTTCAACAAATGAAATATTCTTAAATATTCACTATTTTCCTTCACAATATTTTTTGATTTGGAAGAAATAATTTTTGAAAATTTCAACATTTCTGAAAATAATATAATTAGTATTGAATTGGCCAAGGTACTAAGGTATGGTAGAAGTTTAAAGAATATGTTAAAATAATATGTCTTAAACCTGAACAAATCTTTACATTTTGACCCTAACCTAAATCCCACTTTGGGAATTATTAAATTTACATTTTAATGGTTATGTAGCTTTCTTTAATATTTCTAGTACATCATATAGACTACTTTTCACAAGGGTAGAAGTCACAAGGACATAGGGTAAAGCCCCTTTTGAGGGACTCCAAATTTGATTCTATTTGGAAAGTTTGTCTCATTTGATTTTGAAATCAGATTTTATTGGCTCCTTTTGTGTCCATATTTAAATATTTAGCTGGGATAGGGGGGGCCCATGAACCTCCCCCCTCTCCCCTTTGAATATGTCAGTTTGTCTTTTTCTTTATTTGGCAGAGGGAAAGCACCTTTTGAGACAATGGATTGCAATAATCATTGCATTTGTCTAAATATGGCTATGGACCATACATTCAGCAATGTGTGTAACCTCTTATTTGATGTTAACCTGACAAATATTATCATAAACAAGGGGTGAGTCACAGTGTGGCCTTGCCATTTACATTAAAACTAGTGTGAACCCCGTGCCTAATGCACAGGTGTGTGTGTATTTGACAGTACATATTACAAAATTACAACTACAAACTACATTTCCAAAACCTCTCTATATACCACATTGCTAGGTTCTTTTTGGGGGAATTTATTTTCATTGTTTCAACTTGAAATTTATTTTTTCTACACATTCTAACATTTTTTGTGAAAA
>Ga0209611_10008411_pt1 | contig 16147 bp, 8 predicted proteins | sample S1TSphgellanicum_3_FD_187693 | JGI IMG/M metagenome (GOLD analysis project Ga0209611, IMG submission 187693) | Host-associated microbial communities from peat moss isolated from Minnesota, USA - S1T2_Fc - Sphagnum magellanicum MG (SPAdes) (version 2) | ecosystem: Host-associated > Plants > Peat...
TTTTTTAATTTCAATATACACAACAAAAATTGGGAATAACATCTTCAACACTTGGAAGTTGTATTTTCCAAGCTCAGAAAAGTAAACTTGAAGTTGAACCCAAACAAATGTTGTTTTGCTACTAAAAGTATCACATTTTTGGGTCATATGGTTAGTAATGAAGGTACCAAACCAGATCCTGGTAAGATTGATGCAATGTTGCATTTTCTAGAACCAAAGACAATTACCAACATCAGATCTTTCCTAGGACTAACATGGTACCGTCGAAATTATGTTCGAAGATATTCACAGTTGGCTGGTCCGTTATTTGAGTTAACAAAGAAAAATGTTGCTTTTGTGTGGAATCTGGACTATCAACATGCATTTGATGCCCTGAAAAGAGCACTTGTAGATGCTCCCGTATTTGTACGTCCTAACTTCAAGAAGCCATTTTGTCTTGATGTTGATTGGCCAACAAAAGGTGTTGGTGCCATCTTGTTTCATAAAGAAGGCAAAATTGAAAAAGTAGTGGCTTATGCCAACAAGAGTTTGACTGTGGCACAAAGGAAATTCCACCCCATGGAATGAGGGTGTTATGCATTGATTTGGGGCATCATGCATTTCACGCAATATCTGCACAAGAACCATTTCACTCTGAGAACATATCACAAGCCGCTTGAATGGTTAGCGACAGTGTCAAATGCGCATGGCAGGAGAGGTAGGTGGATTGATATGCTGCATGATTTTAGTTTTAAGATACTACACAAACTAGGACTAAAACATGCAAATGTTGACTTTAAGCAGAAACCCAATAAGGCAAGCCATAGATGATGACGATTTTAGTGAAGAAATCTAGGATATTGGGATGGTGCAAACTGACGCCCATGAAATAGCAGAAAAGGTATTCTCTATTCAATATGGTAAGGATTTAAATTGGTTAGGTTTTAGGAAACATGCAAGTAAACTGATAGAACACCACAAATGTTGTTTTGGCATCAACCACTGACAATGTTTAGAGGACCACCAACTATTCATGCTTGATGTTGTAATTGAGATAAACCAGGATGAGGAGACTGACTCATTTATGGAGGAGGTAAGGGTAGCAGGCAATGGAGAAGATTAGAATTTGAGAATTACTTATGGTAAGCAAGAACTAAAAAGAAAAATACCCATATACTATGATATGCAATAGCAACTGGAGTTGGTGTTGGTTGCTCAGGAATTATCTGAGTTTGGTGACCACGAGTTAGGTCATATAGACTATGATGAAGAATAAACATATGGTATGGATACAAGGAACGCTAACATCTGGAAGGATGCCACATGCTTGGGGTTGTTGAAGGAAAACAAGCTATCGGACACAGTGGACCTTGAGGACAACAAGAGGGCCAGAAAGAAAATAACCAATTATTGCTAGAAAGAGCAAAGGCTTTACTTCAAGGGACTGTTGGTGCCCAAAGCAGAGGAAAGAATGACATTTGTAATTCAAATGCATGAAAATTTGGGGCATTTTGAAGAACAAAGAACCTTGGTTAAAATTTGTCGAAGATACTTATGGCATAATCGAACAGAGGACATAAAGACAGTTGTTAGAATGTGTTAGCAATGCCAAATGGTGAAAAGCATGGGTAGCATACGCTTCGAAAACGAAGAAATGAAAAACATCCATGTTTGTGAATTGTTTTATCATGTTGCTTTGGATACTGCAGGGCCATTACCTAAAACTAATATAGGGAACAAATACATCCTTGTTGTTATTGATCATTACTCAAAATGGTGCAAAGCAAAGGCTATGGCTAACCATGGTGCCAAGACGGTAGCAAAGTTCTTGGAAGATGATGTGATTTGTTGGTATGGAATTCCCAAGTTTGTGCTTATTGATAATAGTGGGGAATGGGCTGCAGAATTTTATGTTATGTGCAAGGATTACGGTATCCAACATCAACACACTACACCCCAATGGCCTCAATGTAATGGGATGGTGGAACATTTAATCAACACTATCAAACATGGCATTACCGTACTCACTGTAACACCAGAAAACATAAATTGTTGGGATGAGCAACTGGCCAAGGTCATGTTTGGGTATAGATGCGGGATCCAAGCTAGTACCAAGTTTTCCCCCTTCATGATTTTGACTGGTCGCACACCACATCTTAAGACTGACAATTACTTGCATTCTTTAATTACTATGACTAATGATAATGTTGATGTTGAAGTTGCTGCAACACAATTTCTATTGAAAGTGAAGCTTATAGCAAGCATCCATGAAAATGTCTTGCTCAATGTGGAGCAAGCACAAAAGAAACAAAGGAATACATATGCTACCAGAAAAGGTAAACAAATTTTTGAGGGTTTGGTTGTAGGAGAGACAATGGTCAAAATGAAGAAACCAGGGAAAAAGAAAATTTTAACTGCAAGTTGGGAAGGTCCATACCAATTCATTGGACATGCAGATGGGAAAGGAAACTTTGATTTTGAAGAAGGCAGCAAAATATGCATCATCAAAGATGCTGATGGACATCAGTGGGAAAGATCTCGCAAGGATCTTCAAATCTATCATGTTCGACAAAATTGAATGAAGCTTAAGGACTTAGCTTTTTAAGGAATGGAGGGGTTATAGATGTGACCAAACAACAAGTCACCACACTAGTGTGAACACAACACGTTTTTAGGGTTTCGTTTTGTTTTATTGTTTTCATAAAATGTCACCTTTTTGCATTCTTGCGGCATGAATTTCTCCATCATTGTTGCAAGGAATGCATGGGTAGGCTATTATGTTCGTTTGTGTGTTATGGAGGATAGGAATAACGTTGCGTGATGGATGGTGGAGGAGGAAACTACATTGAAGATGGTTTGGCGGAAGGGACGAAAGAAGCAAACATAAGAGGGAGTATGAGGGAGAAAGAAGAAGCATTTCTAGGTATGTGTTTTGGGTGGGTTGTTGTAGTTTTCTGACTACTTAGTTTGTTGTTGAGGTTTTCCGCTGCGCTAGTGACTTAGTTGAGTAGTTGTGAAGGTCATTGTAAGAATAGATATGAGGGGTTGATGCCGAAGAATGATGAAGAACTAAGGGGTCCGAGCCGTAGAACTAAGGGGGCATATAGAAGACAATGAGCATCTTGGAATGGGGAGTTTGTGTTGTAGTACCTTGTATTTGTGTTATAGGCAACTATCGGAGTGAGTACTGAAAAGCTCAAGGGGTATCCTTAGGGTGGACAGAATGAGTATACAGAACAAGAGTGAAGAAAAGACTTGAAGGGAGAAGTTTGTCGTCCATTCTTGCATAAGAGTCTATCCCATTGAGTGGCTTTAGATGAGCCTGGTATCTACTACTCAAAGTTAGATGATTCAGAATGCATTTAAATTCAAGAGTTTCCAGGTCTTAGGTTTTTAAACAAGAAGAGTGGAGGTACGCTGCATTGTTGCATTTAGTGGGGAATTGGTTAACGGCTCAAATAGATTGAGTGAACCTTGAGAGTTCTAACTTCAAAGGCCATACCTTGATAGATTCTTGATTTTTGATGATATGCATTGGGGTTAGGTAGCTAATGGTTTATGGTCATTCACGTGGATGTATGGTGTAAATTCAGAATTCTATAACAACTTTGCCAATTTGTGTATGCATAAGCTGGTTTTGTGAAATCGGTGAATACCAACAGGAGCTTTCTATGACATGGGAGTGAGAGAAAAGGTCAAGAGATGTTATTTGTTGTAGGGTGCCAGAAAATCCAATTCTGCTTAGGCCCATTGTATGTTGTTAGGTTTGTTCTTTTGTCTTCCACTTTCTTTTTTGGTTACACCATATCCATCAATATCTCCTCATCACTTGAGGTAGACGTGAAATGATCATTATCAAAAGAGGAGGAATGACTTTTGCTTGAAAAAGACACTAAAGAAAAATGTTTGTGAGGAGCTTTTTGTTATATAGCCCTCATAAAACTCTTAAGCTACATTCTAGAATCTTCCATTCTACCTAGTCTACATTTAAGCCCATTCCTTTTGAGCTGATTTTTTTTTTCATCATTCTACATTCACATAAAACAAAGCCCTAAAATTACAACATCTAGGCATACTTTCATCACTAGCTTGAATCCATGTTACCCACCTTAAACCTTTGCTAGAAAATGTTATTCATAATTAGTGCTTTAATCTCAAAAACCTTTTCACTTTTTAAATATCAACCATTAATGTACAAATCCAAACACTAAAGCCTAAACAATAAAAATTTACACCCCATAGCTTTAAATGCTACAAATGAAACTTTAGAACTAACCCCCATAACCCTATTTATAACCCCATAGCTTTAGGCCCCATGGACCTAAGCCCCATAACCCTATATATAGACCCATAAACCTAGGCCCAATACCTCCCCATAGTCCCCATTGTCCTATATATAACCCAAGAAACCAAACCCTAAAAGGCCCAAACTTAAACCTTAAAACTTACCTCTTAATACTTACTTTTGAAAGTTCAACCCTAAACCCTAAAATTCAAACAATAGAACTTCAAAATTTAAACACTAATATTTACCTTTTGAAAGCCGAAACTTAAATCTTAAAATTGAAACCTTAAAAGGCCCAAACTTAAATCTTAAAAGTTCAAAACATAAACCCTACCACTTACCAAGTTTAAAAGTTAAGTCCTACAAGAAAAAAACCTAAACCCTAAAATAACAAATAAGCAATAGCCAATAGCCAGTGGGCATAGGCAATAACCAGTGGCCAATGGCTAGAGGCAATAGCCATAGCCACAAGCAATAGCCTTATCCATAACCAATAACCATATCCATAATAGTCTTAGTATTAATATCCATAATTAATAGCCACTAGCCATAGCCATAAGAGCCCTAGTGTAAATATCCATAACCAATAGCCAATAGCCACCTACCAAATTAAACCCATAGCCCCCTAGCCCTAGCCAAATTACCTAGCCCCCATAGCATAAGCTAACCATTATTACATTTCATAATTTCCCATCATGCAAGCCTGCATTGAGCATGACAATGCCCAGACAACAGCAAGGCATTACCCGAGATCTCAGGCTCCACCCTTGATTCACATGGTATAATGCCTTGTTGCCAGTGTATTACCCTACACAACTTCTTCTCCTCAATCAACATTGTTCATGCATTTGATGTGTTGTGAAATGACATTTTTGTGCACAAATTGCATAGAATTGGAAATAATTCATGTTGCAAGGATTTGCACCTTGTAGATATCTCCATTCCTCCTCATTGAAGGTAAAAATACTACAAGAACAAGAGCAGGCTCTGTGTGTCCAGTCTCCAAATTTGACACTTTTTGTGTGGGTGCAATGTCCTACTGCCAGAGCACTACCCGGCATAACTATCAAGGCAGGCCATTACAGCAGGAGGCTGATTGCGCCCACCCACAAGGTCATTACAATACAGAGGAAGCCCATGGATCGTACAGGCATCAGAGTAAAGAGAAACATTGCAAGGAGGAATGAACAATGAACCATCTAACATCCTTGAGCATTAACCAATACCTTCATATACCTATACTCAGAACTTTGCCATATCTAAATCAAGCTCAAAACAATTTACAATAGAGTAAGAGAGCTGCACACTTCGAATTAGTATGCCCTTGAAAAAGTCATTTGAAGATTCCCAAGGTGGAAAACACCCATATTTACAATTTAAATGAAGCTCAATGCAATTCGTGATAAAGTAAGAGAGCCCCACACTTAGGATTAGGATGCTCCTTGAAAATGTCCTTTGAAGGTTCTGGAGATGAAAAACATCAACGAAGTTCTCCTCCCCTTCTTCAATAAGCTCCTCATTGTGTAAGGCAGGGCTCACTGTTATGGCAATTTGAAAACAGCAACAATTGAAATAGGAAATGTTTCATGAAGTTCCCAAAGAACTGAAACTGAGAAATAAGAATAACATCTGGTGACCATTCCTCAAATTGTTGGATGAAATGAAAACAACATTGTTCCCATAGTCTCTCCCTTGCAGCCAGAGCCAACGACAAATCTAGTCCAACTATGAGGAGTACCCTTTTCTCTTCAGGGGACTACCTAGGGTTGCCTAATATTTGAGCTACTACTAAGAATTCTTTGGTAGCTATAAAGACTGAAGAATAAGTAAAAACTGACTCTAAAATTGAGAGACTTTGAAATACTGGAATCAAAATGAGGCATAGGTACTAGTCATGTCAAGACTTAAGAACCTGCATACATATTCTGGCTGGAGATTCGAGAGCACTTGTTGAAATGTCTCAATGGGTGCTTTCAGGATTGTCAATCACCCGCATGTAGCTTCACCAGCATGTTGGCCAGATTCAAGTTCTGGGCGAGTTCCAGGTAGAGTTTTCAGTTGAGTTCTCAAACTCCCCATCAAGCACTGTTGACCAGTTTCAAGTTCTAAGCCAGTTCCAGGTCTAGTTGATTTTCAGTCCAGTTCTCAATCCCCTGGGAATTTTGCAGGTTCTGCACTCTAGAGAAATCAAGACCAAAAAATTCATTGAAAAAGAATATATATATCATCAGCAAGTTTGTTGCAAATTTGCTCCTAGAAAGATATGAATCCCAACACACAAGATATGAAGAAGAAAGCTCAGTTCCCTCTTGGACTAAATTTTTACATTGAATGCAAAACACCAAAAGAAACATTAAAAACACACACACAATTTATTTTGAATGAAAAACTCCAAAAATATCAAAAGAAAGAGAGATGGAAAAACAAAGTTTAAGTAGTGTGACTGAGAAGAAACAAACAAACTTCACCAAGTGCTAACATGAAGATCCAAGATAGCCAAAAACCCACCCAAAAACAAAAAAAAAGAGAGAGATCCAAGGTAGCAAAGCAGCAGGCAATTTTATAAAAAATCCAGCTTCAAGAATGCCAAGCAAAGGCCCACCAAACCCCAAAGAAAAAACAAACAACAACTACAATTTCCAAAGTGCAGAGGACGAACTTCAAAGCTTCAAAAGAAGAAAGAGCAAGAACAAGAACCAAAGCTTGTCTTCTTCATCAATGCATCCATCCACAAGAATGCTTGTCTTCTCCATATTGTTGTCTCTCTCTCGATCTCACAGGGGATGGATCCTCAATCGTCTATGTGCATTTTTTTTTTCCCTGCCTGGTGTCTTAGATCTTGAAGGGAAGCTTCTTGGGATTGCCAGAGGGAATTGGAGCTTTCAGATTCATCCCTGCAGCAAATGGTGAAGAAAGCTTGCGGTCTGCAGTAGCTTGTAATATCATTGCAGCAGTAGCAGCAGAAGAAGTAGTGCTTCCAACGCTCTTTCTTCTGTTATCATTCATTGTTGTTATTACCTTTTTTCCTCCACCTCCTGCACTAGGTCTGCCTTCTTCTTCTTCTTCTTCGTCTACCTCGTTGCCCAAGCTCAAGCGCCTCCTTCCTCCATTCTTCGGCTTAGACTCTCGGGACTTTTTTTTCTCACTACTGCCGTCGGGAAGAATCTTAGCTTTGTTTGGCACCGCCAAGATTTGATCAGATGGAAGGTTGTTGTCGCGAGATCCTCCTTCTTGCGCGCGCTCCAGCCAGTTCAACACGTAGCCTGGCTTGTCGAGCAGATTCTTCATGGCGTTGTCGTCGACAGCATGAGCAGCGGGTACTCCATCTCTTGTTCTGGCAGCTCCCTGTTTCTGTTCCAGACCATACCTCAGGCGGCGAAGAGAAAGCGCATATTCTCTTTGTCTCTCTCTCTTGAGAATCGCCTCGTGCTTGTACTGCTCAATAGCTTCCAAATCTGCAGGACTGCGCGTGTCGGTATCCCATTCCCCGTTGATGTTCAGCTTGTCTGGTGGTGGTGGTGGTGGTGGTGGAGTTTGCAAATTGTACTGTTGTTGTGTGCTTCTGGATGCTGCAGCTTGTGTTTTACCCTGCCGCAGCTCTTTCTCCTCCGACGCGGACCATGCATCAGCTTCCGACGAGTCGCCGCGGCGTGATCTGTATCCACGAAAAGCTGCTTGGATCCTCGTGGCGGCCGTCGTTTCCTGCTCTCCTGCTGCAGACTTGCTGGCTCGCGGCACTCCATGAGCAGCAGCTGGCCGCCTCTGCGTGCCTGCAACTAGTGCAATATCGTTTGCTCCTGCAGATCGGGACGCTCGTGAAGAAAACTTCCACACAGACACTCCAGCTGACGATCTGTAGCCATGCTTGCGGAATGCTCCTTTCTTCACACCTGCAGCATTGCCGCGTGTTGTTGTTGCCGCTGAATTTGATAGTGCAGGTGGTAACGTTTGTGCTGCAGAATTTGGTTTTAGAGTCGAAGAAAACGGTAGTGACAACTGCGCCACGGCAAGCTCCTGCTGGTCGTCTGATTTGATGCCTTTGCCGGCCTGCAGCTTCTGATCTCCTCTCTGAATTGCATCACCGGACTTGAGACCCTCGCGAGAGGAAGGCGCCACAGTGCCGCCTAAATCTCCAACAGGATGCTGATGCTTGTCCTCATTCTCTTTCTTTCCATTCTCTCCATGCACCTCTGCCGCCCGCACTTTGCTAACAGATGTAACATACAGCTTCAACTGCTTCTTCCAACCCGTCCAAGAGACTTTCTTCTTCATCCTGCGCGCCAACGCCACTATCACACAGGCAGCATTTCTCAAAGCATTAGTATTGTGTGAGGATCAAAAGAGAAATGTCACACCAGAAACGGAGCTAGAGACCCTTTCTCTTCTCCTTTGCGCACAAGTAGGAAAAAAAAAACATCACACTACTCTCACACTCTGCAAAAAATAGATGGAGAGAAAACACCGAACTGTCACCCCCTCCCCTAAAAAAATAAATTAGCAACCAAATATCACAATGCAGATTCAAAGCGTCTAGCAGCTTGGACAAAGACGCTGCCGCAAAACACAAGGAAAAAAGACGAAGAAACAAAAACAAAACGACACCAACCACCGCAAATCAAACAGTTTGTGAGAAACAAAGGGAGCCAACAAAAGGCGAGCAGAAAGCAACCCCAAAACCACAAGCCAAGGTTACGCAGCAAAAATAATTATTATTTTCGCCAAAACAAGAACTCCCAAAACCAAATAAATGGGTAGCTGATTGCTACACAAAATTGACTCTTAAAAATGACTCACTACGTATTTGTAAAACCCTCCAACAAGTTTTGTAGTATATTTGGAGGAACGAACGCTTACCAAGTGTAAGAACTTGGTGAGGATTTTGGATAACAAAATGCCCACACTTTGCAAGCGTTTCATTTTTTTAAACTGCCCGGTGTTGTTTTTATTTTTAAAATTCCTTTGATACCCAGTGGGTACCCCTCAGATATGTATTTAAATATCATCCGAAAACAATTTTTAAAATTTTAAATTGTTGATTTTTACACCATGTAAGGTAGACCGACTCATCATTAATTGTCAGCTTATGAATGAACATTTATTTATATCTTCATCATATGTGTTTCATTTTGAGTGATTTAAAATGTTATGGGAGTGCTACCTCAAGCTTTAAAAATCATCTTTCAAGTGCAAAGGAAAAAGAGTAACACAAAGAGAAATAAGCCCACCTTGGCTCTGCCTTTGCATAGGCCAGTTATTCAAGGAATGCCTGTGGCTGACCATATTGCCCTGTACTTAGGCCAAATCCAACACTTACAAACAAATGAACAAATCATTTTCACGAACTTAAAACCCTCAAAACCAAATAAATACTTAAATGATTATTAAAAGGGTATAATTTTGATATGCAATAATATTAAAACTAAACTTGATATAAAATAAACTAGAATTGAATCACAAACTAACCTTACGATATCATTGTGATTTATATATCACTGAATGAGTTGTGGGTGCATCCACAGTTAATTTAGCACTCATTTGCACAGAATGCAACAAGTATTAAAATTTCAGAGCAACACCATCTTAAGATTCCAAGCTGTGCAGCGGCAAAACCCCACCATAGCAACATGATTATCTAGTGCCACTAGGTACACTCAAAATTTGCCACAACAATTGCCAAAATAGTTGTTGAACTCTAGTAAAGGCCACACAACATGTTAAGCCACAACATGCCCTTTACTAGAGTTCAATGCATGTTGAGCCGAAAAAACAACACACACATCAACATCCACACAAAACAAAAAAAAGTCTCTGTATCAACAAATCACCAAAAGAGATCATCTGAAGATAATGAATGAATAAAATAGACCGATCCATGTGCAAGACCAGGTAAAACATAAATTTGGTCTTGTAACTCACCGCTGAACCAAAAGCTTCTAAAAACAAATATTTCTTTCACTTTTCTTCACTGGAGAGAGGGCATTATGTGACCCACCACTTACCAGGCACAATCTGTTAGACATCTGTTATGACTAAATTTGGATGAACCACATCCAAATTACCACAGTTCCACTCGTATCATGTAAACCCGATTTACTTCCACCCCACACCACCTAGTTAACTAGGTATATAATCGGGAAAGTACCAAAGGTAAGTGGCTACTATGTAAGTAGATAAGACACTTGATGCCTGAGTGGATGGTTAGTACGTAGCTAACCACCATGGTTAGTTATGGGACTCGAATATGATGAAAAAGTGTTTCTTGTCCACATACCATCCATCCTACAAATGATCCCCCTGGTACTTTGGTGGGTGCTGGTTCAGTGTGGCCACAGAGAAGCACAGATAACCTCTTTTGTCCTGAGACCCAAAAAAACGGTTGTCAGGTGTGCTGGGAGAACCCAACTAGACAATATTCCCAAAACTAGACACTAAATTCCAAAGGCCTCATTATAAGAGCCACCTCTCTCCTTGGAACCTAAGGAATAGCAGGTGCCGACTATCATCATTTTTTAATAATGGGTTTTGGAACGACTTACCCACAAAACTCCAGTTTCTCAGATAGATCTAAAAAGAAGCAAGGAATTCAAATCGCATGAATCACTAAATAGCTTTGAACTGATTCAAAGAACTTTGAACCTTGAATCAACATGATGAAAAGTAAGCACATTATTGTCTTTTACACCTCTCATGAAATCAATGCTAAACTTTACTTTCCAGCCATGACACACACCTTTCTCCAAATAGGTAGTTCAAGAAATGAGCAAAACCGTTTTCCTTTTAGTATTTGAGAGCCTTCATTGCCCTTTGGCACCCACCAATGTACCGTCCATTCAAAACCCTGTGTGTGACTCACTTGTGGATAGCCACAACTAAGTGACCAAGGTTCATCTTGGTGACCACACTTGTCAACCCTGCTACTTCACCTCACACCACTTAGTTAACTACTTAGGTTTAGGGTAAGGCCTGAGTTTGAGGGCGTTACCAAAGGAAGCGCCAACATGAGGCTCATGTGAGCCCACTTCTGGTAATGCCCTTGATCGAGGGCCTTACCAAAAGTAAAGACTAAAGACCAGCTGAAAATTGAAATATCCCTCTTGGAAAAAACCATGAAATATCTTCCCAAAACCGGAAGATATTTCCATACAGCCAAAGAGCCCTTCCTGAAAAGCCTTGGCATTTCTCAAAGGTCAAATTTCACTTTAGAATGTGCCATTGAAATACACTAGTAAATTTTTTGGCAAGTCTTTGTACAATTGGGTATGATAGTATGCACCAAAGGTAAGTAGGTAGGGAATATAAGTGGTTACTACCTACCTATCTAGTTAAGTAAGTTGATGGCTACTAGGTAGGTAGATGCATTCAAACGGTTGGTACTAATCACCATGCTTGATATGCAACTAACCACCATAGTTAGCTATAGCTATGGTACAGGAATACAATGAAAACAAGCTTTTGCCCCCGCACTTCATCATCTATCCTGCGGTGATGGCTGCTGGTTCACTCTTCTGGCCTGCTTTGAGAGCCCTCATTGCTGTTTTCATGAACCCAGGAGAGAAGGAGGACCCACACGTCCTAGGCTGTGCATGTTACGAAAGATAGGGTTTTGTAGATCACTCCACCAGAAGATTGCACATGTATAGAAGGGCCCCACACTCTCTCTACCATTTTCTCACTATTGTTCTTCATTCACACACAGTCCCCGCCCGCCTCAACTGGGTATAGCCTAGATGGGCCTTGCAACCAAACCAGTTCAGTTTTACAATTTGCACATTGGGGGGGTGGGGTCTCCTCTGCAAAGCAACTACTCAAAGTGGGGGAACTGTCATATGTGCATGAACAAACTGGTTACATATGACAGTTCCCCCCAAAACTTTGTAACCAGTTGTGGTGTCCTTATTCAGGTACTTTTTTTCGGCTTTTTCGGAAGTGGAACCAGTGGACTGGTCCAGATCTGGTTCTGACAGTTCCAATCCTAATGTGGAATCAACAGTGGGGAACACCCCCTTATTATGCTTTGGAACAGACCCCCTGGTAGAACTGTTACCTGACAGAATAGCCTCTCGCCATACCAGCAGGCTCCACATATTCATAGGTCCAATAGTGTGAAAGCAAACTACCTCCAAGCCTGAAATTTTTGTATAACTAGTTTGGTCATTTGCAAATCTCGAAGTGTGAAGTGTGAAGTGCTTCATTTTATATGCACACATACTTCATCTTTAGACTATAGATGAAATTGCATAAATATTGTCATTCTGAACAAGACTTCACCATGTTCTTATGGTTTTTGGAGGGCAAATTCACATTCCTTCATCAAGAGATTTATTGAATAATAAATGCTTTCACCCTCTCTAAAACAACTAAATAATAGTAGTTAAATCAAATATAACAATATAAGTTTCATGATAAACATGTAGGTTGGCTAAAGTAACTAATTTGCACAAACTAATGTGACAAGATTATCAATATATTAGATTAGGTTCCCAATTAAGTTCGTAATAGGTTATTGACACATTTTTAGTTTTTTCATGGGTGATATTGAGAATAAAAGGTTAGTTGATTTTTGGTTTTGTAACAAAATGCAAACTGAGGGTGCATTGCTTAATTCACATAAAGGAAAAAGGCATGAGAATTTCAAGATGAAATTTGGAAGAATTCATAAGAATAAGTTCAAAGTGAGATTAATTTTCACAGACTAAGAAAAATGGTAATTAGTGCAAATTGCAAACAAAATGATGCATAGACAAACTACATGCAACCCAACTCATAAAAGACACAATGACCTGGACTTAGGAAAAGCTTGTTCATCTTCTCCTTATAATATATTATACGACCAGTGGTGAAGGTTGATCAAAATGATAAAAAGTTTTAAAACTCTAAGGAGGGAGTTTCAAATTTTTTAAATTTTGTCAAGTTATGAGGCTTGCAATTTTGTAGGCTCATAATTTTTGCATATCCAAGTTGTAATGATCAATGTGATTCTTGGCCTTTTTTTTGTCCATAAATCAAGCTATAAATTTTTAAATGGAAAATGTGAATTCATCATAGATATGCATGTTTCAAGACCTTTCCAACAATTTAAAGAATGCCCAATTTGAAAATTGTTTGTTATCTTTACTTTTTTCCCCAAAATTTGAAACACTATGAAATTTCAACTTTCAAAATGGGAAAATCATTTGGGAGTGTTGGGACTCATTCTCCCACACTTGCACTTGTGAGAGTGTGTTTGGGTCCAAGACATTCTACTAACGTGCTCCCTCTTTAATGTCTTGGCCTTAGTTATGAGTTCAATGTTAAGGTCACTACAAGTATTATTTTTTGACATATTGTTTGTTTACTTTACTAAACATAAATGTCTATAGAAAACTTGTATTCAATAGGATTGGAGATCTATTAACATGGTATCAAGTCTTTCTATTTGAAATTTTATGTAGGCTAATGTGAAACACAACTCCAAAGTTGGGAATGAATGGTAAAAAAATATACACACATTCTATGTACACGATTGTGGACATAATTCCAACTAGGTATTAATTTCAAAAACATTTGCATGTGATTTTAGTTTCATGAATGTTAAAACAATAGATTTCTTGAGTTTTTTTTATGTACACCATTTGAACATAACCCCAATTAAATATCAATCTCAAAAACATTTGCATGTGATTTTAATTTCATGAATGTTAACGCGATAGATTTCTTGAATTTGGCGTAAACCATTGTGACTGTAGTTCCAACTAGGTATAAAACATGTTCAAACATTTACATGTGAATGTGGCTCCATTAACATCATTGTAGGGTATTCAAAAAAATAGTTTCATCAAATGGAAAATTAATTGAAAAATGTTTCTTTTAACTGTAAGAAATGGATTAATTCCATAAACTATTGTGATAAAAAAATTAGAATGAAAAATCATTTGTAACACGAGAAAATTTAAAATGTTGTAACAAATTTTGGAGTGATAATGAAATTTTCATTCCTCACAATTCAAGAACTTAAAAGTAACACCACTAATCAAGGTGACAACATGTTAGTCTCACTTGTCAATAATGTAACACCACAATTTTCCAAAGACATGACATACAAGCAAGTTAACATAATGGTAATTCTCATCTCATTTGTGAATGATAGATTGTTATCAAAAAGTTTAGCTTACGCATATTTTGAAATCAAAGCAACAAAATCTACCAACCCATGTTTTTTCCAAATTCAATATGAGATTTTAAATGTTAAAAAGCAACTACATTTGCAAAATTAATTTCACCTATTTCGCATAATGAAGATGGTAGGTCTAAATTCTACTCATAATTATTCTTTGCCTACTAACAAACAATACAAATTGAATGTTACTAAGTGAATGGCAAAGATTCAACAAGGCACAATGTTACCAAGTGAATAGTAGATATTCAACAAGGCAGGATGAAAATGGATGATTAGTTGGATATGATTAAAACATTTCATTAATTTGATGTTCAAATTACTTTTGAAGGGAAAATATTTAAGATGTAATTATGAACTTTGATGAGGATTGGGAGATTGTTGTTTACACACACATAGAAAGTTGTTGAAAAATAGAATAACAATACAAGATGTAATTTATAGTGTTGATGGGTTGTGAAGCACAAATTTCCTGTTTTTCATTTTGGATTTCTACATTTTATATTACATATGTTTGATATGTTCAATTATGAGTAAAGAAAGCAATAGAATATTAATGAGGAAATAATGAGTTTACTTTGAAACTATTGTGTTTTCTAAATGAATCATGAGATTTTAATCACAAATTTTGATTATTAAGGATAATACAGAATCTAGGAAATAAATAAACAATAATTGTAATAAGAAAAATGTGTGATTATAATCTACAACAAAATTAAAATGAATAAAACCATAGATTGTGTATGTTGTAAGTAATTTTGAGAGTATAATTTTTATTATTTTGTTAGTGGGCAATGTAAACACATCTAGAGTAAAGAAGAAAGAAAAACCAACTATAGTAGCAACGGAAGCTACCACTCAAACCTAGAAGGTTAAAAAAATGGTTCATATGCATGCCATATTTGTGGTTTGAATGGGCACAAGATGACAAATTGTCCCAAATTTGGAACGATGAAAAAGATGTTCTAAGGGGAAAATGCATCAAATTTAGATGGAAAAGTGATAATTGCAAATGTGAATGTAGTAAATGTAAATGTTGCTACCAAAAGCAAAATCGCATATAAACATGTATTCCAAAAGAAAAACCACGAAAACACAAAAACACTACAAATTATGAAAATGAAAAGAAATTCAAAAAGACAATGGTAGAGACCATATAATAATTGCATAAACATAAACAACAAACGAAGGTTCTTATACATCAATGGAAGGTTGGAGCACAATGAAATTGGGTATGCCCGATACTACACCTTCTATAAAAACTCTAAAGCTTCAAGAATCTATAGTTTCACAAAGTAAGTTGATATTAATAGAAAAAATATTTTAAGATGTCAATAAATAAATGTTGGAAATTATCTATTTTTTGAACTTGGGATAGTTATTGAAGTTGGCTCCTAAATTGAAGAGATATTTATGGTAGAAAGTGAAACCGAATAAACCATAGAATGTGCAAAAAATAGTTACAGAAAAAATAATACCATATGTAGTACCAAAAATAACGACAACAGTTGTAGTTATTGATAACTATATGGCAATTATTCAAGTACAAATTGGGAAAAATATTGTATAGGATGTTTTGTTAGATGGTGGATTTGGAATTAACGTCATTGCAAAATAGGTAAAATTGAAGTTGGGGTTACCAAAACCTAAACTCACACCATATAATCTAAGGATGGCAAACCTGACCACTACAAAGCTAGTGGGATTATTTCATGATTTCAAAATATATG
>Ga0209611_10008412_pt1 | contig 16146 bp, 10 predicted proteins | sample S1TSphgellanicum_3_FD_187693 | JGI IMG/M metagenome (GOLD analysis project Ga0209611, IMG submission 187693) | Host-associated microbial communities from peat moss isolated from Minnesota, USA - S1T2_Fc - Sphagnum magellanicum MG (SPAdes) (version 2) | ecosystem: Host-associated > Plants > Peat...
GTTTGAAAATATGTATCATATTTTCATATTCAACGACAATACCTGACCTGAAAATGAAGAATCGATGGTCGCCCACAAAATTAAAAGCCAATGACAGCACTACTAGGCATCGCCAAGTTGCACTAGACACAAAATTGCATTGAACTTGTTGCACTTGCTTGATGTGTCTATTGTGAATGGTTTGTGAATATGCGTTTAGGGGCCAATTTACTCTCATTTGCTTGATTGTAGATGCATGGATTTGCTGTTATCTTATCCTCCATTTTCTGTTTCAAGTTGGTTTGTGTCATCAAATTGTTACACAAATTGATTCTTTGGTTTTCAAAAAACAACATCATCCTCATCAATACTTCACCAAATCAACAATTTCTCAATAAGCTTCAAATTTTGAAACTAGTGAAGTTAAAAGTTGGCAAGGCTCTCCTTAATAGTGCTTTCCTCATGTGAGCGATTAATGCATCAAGATTGGCATTAAAATATGAAAAAAAATACTTAAAAAGATGACTAATAGTTATTATGAGTTGCTCCACAATTTGTTTATGTTCATGTTTAACTCACCAAGGAAAGAGACATTTCTAGAAATTATTGTTTTCGCATGTAACAAACAACACTAATTTGTGAAAGGCAAGGGATGGCATGGTGATGATTATTGCTTTCATTTAAGTAGCAAGATATATAACAAATGTGTTTGGAATATTAGTTTAGTTATAAGTTAAGCTTTAGTAATTAATTATGTTTTAATTTGAAATTGATTCAAATGTGAATAGGGTTTGTATTATTTTGTATTTGAGAAATTATTTTTAAGTTATGACTTTTAAATCATTTTTTATGACTTAAATTTTCAAAACACAAAAATTTGTTATCACAAGTATTTTATGTAAGTTCTCTTATGTCACATGATTTTATTTATATTTCATTTGTGTTTTGAGTTTAGATTTATATTGTTTATAAGTGAATCATATTTTGAATCATCGAAAGTTTGAAAGTGAGGTACCATTTGGGATGATCTATGTTATTTGATTTATGTGTTTGAGGATAGGGATAATTGCAAATGCTAATATGACAACGCACGATATATATTTCCAAGAGACATGATGATGAACCTCATGCGAACACATGATTTGAAGTTCAAAATGATCATCATCTTTTTAGGGATGTTCACCATTTGGGATCACATTGTCATCATATGTTCACTCGTATCTAAGCTTAAAGATCCAAAGAAAAAGAAAAAATTTACATAATTAAATATCATTAATGTTGATGTATTAAACCTATCAAATTATATTGTAAAACAACACAACAAAGGAAAATGGAAAGAAAATTAAATAAAATTAAATTATCACTAATTATTATTTAATCCTTATGCACCATTACCAAAGGTCAATGAAAACAATCTCGTGTTAGGGAAAAATCATGTCCACAAAAATTAGACAACAATATAACTATATGTCTAAAACAATTATATCAAACTTTTAACATGCACCTTCCTTATGAATGATTTTTTTCATCTAAAAATCTACAACCACACTAGTTTATTATGACACTTGCAAATTTGGTGCACAAAACATTCAATTATTAACTAAGATTAATAGGTTGAAAATGAATTGTTATAATAACAAATCAAATGTGAATGGGAAGTGATTTTACAAGAGGTGGATGGCAAGAGTTAATAGATTTTATTCTTGTTGTTTAATGGAAAAATGAAGATGTTTATCACATTGGAAATACAATTGATATTTATTGTTTGTTGAAAGTTATGAAGATAAAAAAAAACCTTGCCTTACTTTAATGTCCCAATTTTTATTAATACAAACCACTATTGGTCAATTTTTGTTTTTATAAAAAAATCTTTTGGTTTAAGTTTTTACATTTTAACTTTTTTGAAATCCAACTCTTAACCACAAGTTTGAACCTCGTTTGTCATATTTCTAAACCTTGCAATTTTGATTTTAGCACATATTTTCCAATTTTCTAAGCCTAGTTTGAAAATCTAATCTAGTTTCATGCACACATTACACATTCCCCAAGGTTAGAAATTGTATAGGTATAAAGTATTCCAACAATTTAAAATTTAGGTCTATAGAAATACAAAGTTTTACAATAAATTAAAATTGATTCTTTACTTATAAATTTTAGTTTACTTGCCAACTTTTGAAAAAAGTTTGAATTGCTTACTTAAAGATTATGAACTTATGTTCAAAAGTTGTTTTTTCAAGATTTTGGTTTTAGTTTTCAATCTAACAAAACATTAATTTCATAGTTTGATTTTTATTAATGTGGCTACATTGTTGGCCCACATATGAAAACACATTGAAGGCTCAACTGATTTTTCCTTCCAAACCCAATTTTTGCAATTGGTTTGAATTTTCAACAACAAAATCCATTTAAAGATCAACATCTTCCACACCTTAGTTCTGAAACTTGTTAAATAAGCTCTATTATACATTATTCACCAAGGGCTTTCCAATAACATTAAGAATGCCCCCAAATTCCAATATAATTTTAAGTTTTTATTTTATTTTATTTTCATTTTGAAAATGGTTCAATAATCAATAACTTCCACAGTATAGCTCCAAATAATTTCAAACCAAGTTGATGCACTCATCAAGAGCATTCCAAAGATACCAAAAGCATCACAAGAAGCGTTATGGTTTACAAAAAATTTGTTTGACAAAAAGAAAAAAAAACAAACTACCTTGCTTCATAGATAAATGTCAATTCCAACAAAATGATGCCAGCTTGGGTCTAGGTCATAAAAACCTAAACTTGAACCTTTGAATTTAACCCTACAAATTAGGGGACTTTCCAAAATTAATGCAAACATGTAAAAAATCCTCAACTTATTTATGTAAACCATAATATAAATATTATAAGAAGGAATTGGTCTCATTGATGCCAATATCAATAAATAAAAAATGTGCACGTGTTGCTTTTGAAATTACAATTTTTCTTATGAAAATTGAACTATAATAAACAAATGTGTTCATGTGGTATAACAGTAATGATGTCATCATGGATGCAAGCATTGACCAACACCATCACCAACATCATCATAAATGAAATTCATCCATTTTTTATCCAACTTGTAATTGATTTGTTGACTTATAGTTAATTTGTACTTCATTCATAGTTAATAATTCACTTAGTGTTCACTCATGGTTCATTTTGAATTATTTCATAATTCATTCATAATTCACTCATAATTCATTTATGGTTTTAAATGTTTTCAAAAAGTTTTATTGAACAATGCGCATATGGAAACTTTCATGCAAGTTCCTTCAAACTAAGTTTCCAAAAGGGTATAAATAAAAGTAAGGCCCCCAATACCTTTAATGTGTTCAACATTGGTTTAAGGTGTGAAGTTGCATCATAACATTGTTCATTTCATTTCAAGTTTAAGTTTTCATATGTTATTAAAAATAAATTTTCATTTTCAACTTTTGTCTTCCATGTTTCGTGTTATTATTATTTATTTTCATGTTCTATGTTTGGAATTAGATTAAGATTGTTTTTTCAATAATTTGTATTACTTTTCATGTATTTTGAAAATCCTTGTGTCTTCATAGCTCTCATCCTCATGGCTTTTGAATAAACTCCCATCATGCTTATGTCTATGATTGTCATCAATAATAGCCATCAAATTTTGAAATTAATTAAATGTTGGATTTACTTGGAATTGAGTGTGGACTACCCACTTTTTGGAATAACAATTGAGGTTGTGAATTACCCACCTCTTACCAATGTCATGATTGATGTGTTTTTGTAATTACATATATGTCAAAAGAAGACATAGTTGTTCCCATGGAAGAAATATTTGTTGTTCTTAAGTGCATCCAATAGGAAAATCAGTTGTTTTGTGAATTCATTGCATGTTTATAAAATAGTCAAACTTTAACAATAATGGGGTGTGTTTTTCACTACACAACCCCAACTTAAAGAATCACAAATCAATCTCTTAAATAAGTTTGATGGAATGTGTTCAAAGTTTTGAAGTTTTATGAATCAAGTGCATTTAATCATTCAATTTCATCCTAATCATTGTCCAAATGGTTTTGCTTACATTAAATTCATCCACATGTTACCATCAAAAATGACTTTAACATGGTTTGCATCTATATTAGAACACTAATCTCCACTTTTAAACAACTTTGCAACATTTATTAAATAATTTCTTGCCAATTTTAGATATTTGGACAAAGAACACACATCAATGAACAAGTTGCGATCACTTTGCCAAACACCTAGTGTTATGTATGCATTTGAATTTAAACAATTAACATGTGACATTTCATAGGATGAAGTTGCATTCATGAATCAATTTAAATTTGGATTATGTAACAACATGAAATATTTGTTATTTACCATGCTAAATCCTACAACATTGAGTCATGCCATTGCACAAGACATTCAATGTGATAATAGGATTTTAAAATGTTGTTAAGAAAAACATCGGGAGTCATTCCAATACAAAGGAATATCATGCTTTCCATACCATCCCAACTAATAACATCCACACCAAAAAACATCATGCAAATTGATAGGACATGATTCAAACCATTCACAAAATAAGAAAACAACATCAATGTGCAAACAAACTTTGTTTATATCATGGAGAACCAAGTCACATAGCTAGCAATTGTTTGAGAAAGCAAGCAAGGTCCACATACCACATGCCACTTTTGTTACCACTTTACACTTTAAAGAACTGGAAAATGAGAACGTACAATCTTAATAAAGATTAAAAAATTAGACTTCAATGCATCATGCATTCAAAGTTTAGTCCTAGGTTATTTTCAAACCAAACATCTTGTATCCTAGTACCAATCACAATTAAGTGGAACAAGTTCATGACAATGAATAGTCAAACATTGTTCCATTCTAATGCATTTACATGTTTCATTGACAAGGAGTTATTGGAACAACATGAGTTGACCTTAGTGAAGAAGACCACATTAGTAATAATTGAAATCAGTAATGATTGAAATCTCTCTTTAGGACCTATGACACATGAAACCAAGGTGTTGGAAATCAACATTGGGTTGCATTTGAACAAAGTTGTTTTCAATGTCATTTCATCCTTAACAAACCCTATCATCATTGGGTTATTTTAGTTCATTTTGCACAATCCACATGAGAATTCACATACAAGAACTTTTCATTTTGAAGTGTTGAAGGAAGAAACAGTATAATATGAGACTTTTCCCACAAGCGTGTTTGATGGAAATGATGATTATCACATAAATGCATTTGAAGATAATGCAAAGAACAATCAATGCATGTAAAACATCAAGCGTAACAAAAACCTTAGTGTTACCTAAGGATCCAAACATTCAAGACCTTTGTTTGTGTGAGCAAAAACTTTCATGCAAGCTATGAAAAAGGAGATGCATTATTGATAAGTATTTTTCCATTACAAGATCTTGGGACACAATGACATTAAATTTTTTTAGTACAAAAACTACAAGTGTCATATGCACGAAAACTATGAAGGCAAAAGGATTTCCAAGGTACATAAAATTCAAGATTAACTATGGCAAAATAGGCTTAAATATAATTTTAAACACAAAACATAAAAACCAAAGACAATAACATGAAATATGCAAAACAAAAGTTCAAATGGAATATTATTTTGATAACACATGAAAAAAATAAACATGAAATGAAACGAATAAGATTTGTTAAAAGAATTTTTTCATTCTTAATTATCATTTGCAACTGGTTTCTATTTCCCCATAACACATGCAATTAAAATCCTTACAATTGTCCAAGATAAATCACATGTGACAATACATATTGGAAAGTACATACGATTTCAATATATTAATTCACCTATACATATTTCTGCACTATAATTGCATAGATACAACTTTATATACAACTACAATGAAATTTTTACATGTGTTATGGGATATGATTTTAGGTAATAACATGTGTCACTTTCCTTTTTATTCAAAATTCAATATTACAAATGACATTAAACCTTATTTCAATATTCATCATTGTTAATAAAATAATAATATCTCAACCATCCAATAAAACGTAAATTAGATTTTGACACATGTCCATATGTGAAGGCCAATATATGGTGACACATGGCAATTTTAAAAACCCATCGATTATTATTTTTAATTAATTATGTAGGTAGGTTTAAAATAATTCAATTTTGTGTTTGGGTCAACATTTAACCTTTAAGGTTAAACCTCCTCCATTGGTTCATCCCAAACAGCATTTGGTACTTGGTTTGTGAACAAAACTAATACATTTACTTATATAGTGTGCACACTTGTAATGTAAGGCAAAAGATATGGGATAAAAATTTATTTGTAAGTGCAACCAATGTAGTTACAACATACATGCAATTACACATGATAACTATGCCATACTAACCTAATTTACCTACTAGATATATTAATTAAATATTATAAGTAATAAAAATAATGGATAATAATATAATATCAATATTTAAAATATTAATAATAAAATTAATTTTAATTTTAATACAACTTTAATGATTACTTATATAATTAGTAATCAATAATATAATATTATTATTACCTAACTTAAGCTAGGGTATATATAGCCTAACTATTGTAACTTACTAGCCATAAATATACCACCATATTTAATAATATTATAAAGTAATTAATAATATATTATTATACTAATTCATTAATAGTCATTAATTAATAATTAATAATATTAATAATTATAAGTATAATTTTAACAAATTATCCATAATTATGATTGCCTTAATGATTAATAATATTATAATATAATTTCCTAACTTTGGTTAATAATTAACATAGGTTAAAGTATTTAAAGGCTATTTAGTGTAACATGCTAAACTAACCACATGTAAACTAACATTAATAATAATAATAATAATAATCATCATCATCATCATCTTCATTAATGAATAATACTATTAATAATTATAAATTTTTGATAAATATAATATGGTTCAAAATCATATTTTTAGACTAATGTTGAATAAATTGAAAAAATGAAAGGTCCTATTTTTATTTCTACCCCTTTTAAGACTTAGTTCAAAAAGCTTCCATAGAAGTTTCCATATGTTTACCATCTAAAACATTGAACTTGATAACATTTTTAAAATATAAATGAACCAAAAATAAACTATAAATGAATTACATCTTAAATATAAATTAAATATAACTCCATCAAAAATCAATCAAAAGTGAACCATAAATCAATTATAAGTCAATTATAAGTGAATTCTAAGAAATGAATTACAAGTGAATTATAAGTCAATGGTGGATGAACTTCATCCATTGTGGATGAAATCCATCCATGTTAACATTGCCAATGATGTTAGTGATGGTGATGTTGGTTGATGTTGGTGTTCATAACAACAAATATGTATTTGAAAAGAAAAAATATTAACATTTTACCTTAGCACCAACCATTTGATTATATGATTGACCTTTAAGAAAGCACACAACCCCCATTTGAAGTGATTTACAACTTGTCACAAAATGAACTCGTGGTGCTTCAAAAATATATCAATGAAAATCTCACAAATGAGTTCATTTAACAATGTAAATCCCCAATTAAGGCCTTGATATTATATGTCAAGAAAACAGATGGTCCTATGAATGTGTGCTCATTATTGTGGGCTGAATTGGATTACCATCAATAATTGGTAACCTTTACCTTTAATATCAAATCTATTAAATTAATTAAACCATGCAAAGGCGTACACTAGGATTAATATGTGTGGAGCATACAATTTGATGCAAATACACTTGATGTTTTTCAACACCTATTGAACATCTCAATTTTTTGTGAATACTTGGATGATTTCATGGTCCATTACATTGATGACATCTTCATTTTTTCTAAGAACATGGAGGTTCATGAATGACACATACATATTGTTTTGGACAAGCTTAAAGAAGTTGGACTTTATGCCAAGTTGGAGAAATTCAAATTTCATTAAACTGAAATGGAATTCATGGGTTACATCATCTTTGGAGATGGCATTCTCATGGATTTCTACAAGGTTTAAACCATTGTGGAAATTAAGCTACCCTTACTTCAATTTTTTTTTAATTCCAATTTTTATCAAAATTTCATTACGCATTATTCCATTATAATGACCCTTTTCACTCATCTACTTAAAATGGATCAACCTTTTACCTAAGGAGTTGAAGCTAAAATCACCTAATCTTTGAATCGTTTTTCATAATTGTCCCATATTTATTCATGTAGACCTTTCTAAACCATTTATTTTGCAGATGAATGTTTTAAACTTTACATCAAGTGTTGTGCTTTCACAAATTAAGGAAAATGATGTTCTTCATCCTATCAACTTCTATTTTCAATATTTTTCCTACTAAATTAATTATGAAATTCATGACAAAAAATTCTTGACCATTGTCAATGTTTTTGAGGAGTGGCATCATTTATTGGCAAGAGTTCAATATGAAATCATCATATATTTTGAACAAAAAAAATTTATAATATTTCATGACCACTTGTGTTTTGAATCAACATCAAGCTCAATTGGCATTGTCATTATTTCAATTTTGGTTTGTCATCACATCCTATCTTAAACATTAAAAAACCAAACGTGTTATCCCATCATTCATACTTCACAACTAAAAAGGGAAATGAAACCTATGAACAATAGTGTGACGTCATCTTCAAGTCCAAACACCTTTGATTTCAAACATTGCTAATTATAACTATTGATGACAAAACCATTCTTTGTTAAATCTGTGAATATTTGAAAAAAAAACCCCTTATTGGCATCAAAGGTCAATTGAAAATCAAAATCAAGTTCAAAATCCCTCAAATGATCATAATAAATTTGCATTTTGAAATGGCTTGTTATATTATGATGGGATCTTGTATGTACTTGATGGCCCTAGTCAACTCCAATTTCTTTAAATTAAACATGATGTTTTGGTTATGGGCCATTTTGAATTCAAAATGACCATGTAGTTAACGTCTTGAGATTATTGATGACCATAGTTTTGGAAGTATGTGAAAGAGTTTTTTAAATAATGTGATGTTTATGTTTGAACAAAAAAAATTTATCATCACCTTCATCAACTCCTTCAACCACTGCCAATCCTTCCATTGTTGTAGTTTTCAATTTCAATGAACTTCGTCATAGATTTTTTGCCTTCCAATTTCTATGACTCCATTTTGGTTGTGGCATGGATCACATAATGAAAATGGTCCATTTCATTTCTTGTACCGAAATAATTAGTAACAAAATGACAACAAAGTTATTTATTGATCATATTTTTTAATATCACGATTTCTCTAAAAATATCATTTCTAATTTTAAACATTCAATTCTATAAGAGGCCTTTTGAGCATTTAAGCATAAAGGCAAAAAAATCATTAGTTTTTCACCTTAAACAAATGGGAAAATAAAACAAGTTAGCCAATTTTTAGAATGGTATTTGTGTTGCACAACCAATTATCATCAAAAACAAAAAAACCTTTGGGGAAACTAAATTGCCAAAGATTTGGTCCATTCATTATTAAAAACAAATCAATCTCATAGCCTTCCAACTCAAAACTTCTAAATTTATGAAAATCCATCTCGTGTTTCATGTTTCATTATTGGAGCCTTACTATGCATCCATCATTTTAAGAAAAATCCCCAAACAACTTCCATTAATGGAACTCAATGGTGAACAAAAACATAAAATGGAAAAAAATTTGAATTCAATAATAGCAAACCATTATTTACAATACTTAATTCGTTGGCAAGGATATGATGTGAATGAGTAAACATGGAAACTAGCTAAACACTATTGAGTGACCGTGGAAAAAATGAGAGAATTCCATCATGGATACTTAAATAAACCCAAAATCATTCCTTGTGGAACTCATTGTTAGTAATTGTAAACCAATTTGTAGTTTACTTGTAATTGACTTGTTGATTTATAGTTGATTTGTAATTTAATCATAGTTGACTTTAATTCGCTTGTAGTTCATTCATCGCTCAATGCTAGTTTATTAATAATTCACTTATAATTAAAAAGGTTTTCAAGAAGGTTTTTTGGATGATAAACATATAAAAGTTTTCGTCATGGATTCTTTGAATTATATTCCCAAAGGGGGTGAAAATAAAGATACAACCAACCAATACCTTTAGTATTTCAACACCAATTTAATGTGTGATCTTGCACCAAAACCTTGTTTGTTTCATTTTGTGTTCAAATTTTCATATTTTATCAAAATAATTTTTCATTTTGAACCTTTGTTTTGCATGTTTTCATGCCCATGATAAATGCTATCAAAATTGAAACCCCATTTTGTAATATGATAATGTTATTCATTAACAAAAAAATTAACAGTAAAAAGTTTCCATGTAGCTATTTTTAAATTTCATGAAAATGAATTTCATAATCAATGCATGCAAAATTGTTGTGTATAACATAATATGTCATAGTATGTTTGTTATTATGATTGCATCACAAAACATGGATACCATTAGATTAATGGGCTAATTAGGTTCTAGGGTTTTCATACTAGAGGTTTAAAATATCCTTGAAACCTAACCAAATAATCAACCTATTTTTAAAATTGAATTATAATTTGAATTGGGGTTCTCCCCCATTTTTAAAAGGTTAAAGTTTTTAAAGGTACATAAATGGGTAGATGCAAGGTTGAGTGGCTTATTTTTGTGACATAATGACATTTTTTTCTTGGGCACCTTTTGTTCAAATGTGCATGGTAATTGATATATCTAAACAAAAAATAATTGGCAATTGGATTTATATTAAAAACTTCATTATGAACACATCCATGTTGTTATTTTTGAAAAAACTCAAATCAAGAATCTTTCCCATGAAAATTTTAGCTAAATGATAGTTATGGACTTTTCAATGGTCAGAATTAGACCATATTTTCATAGGTCCATAGAAGGTGCAATTTGAACTATTTTTCAATTTGTTTTCCCTCACAAAAGAATGTTTCCACAAAATCTACATGGGGCACTATTAATATGGACTCTTATCATTCCATGACATATGCTTGACCAATAAAATAGGAACAAATTGCTAGTTCATCATTGATCCGATGTTGTTTTTGGACTTTTATGGAGTACAAAACTTGCCAATAATGAGATATTCAATCTTGCATCCACCCAAATACATTTTTTGGGAATTTAATTGTGTGCAATGGAGATGGAATTAGATGTTATTTTACATTGAACCAACTTTAAATTCTTTATGAAAATCATATGAATGGAAGGTTTTAGATATTCAAAGAATTAATTTCAAGATCAAATTGGAGTTTCTTTCAAAAAGAAAAAAAACAAAGACTAAAGGTTCCTTTTGAAATCAAGAATTGCGCAAGATAAGTTGTTGTAAGCTAGTTTTTTAATTCTAATTGTTTCCAAGGTCATCAAGAGATTAAAGACCATCACACATTTACACATATTTGCATGGATTTACATGGTGGGTAGGTGTAAATCATTGATAGTTCTTAAAGATTGGTTGTGAAGAGTATGTGTTTTCTCTCCAATTGGATCCACATTCCGAGGTTTGATTCCCAAATTCAAAGATCATAAAAACCACATGCCAATGTTAAATTGTTTATCTTAGTTGCACAATGTTTTAAAAAAATGGTTCAAAATTTGTACCAATTTTTTGCCTTTGTCATTTGTGTTTTGCTTTTCACCATTGTTAAATGTAATTCCTTCAAATATGAATGCAAAACTCTTCACCATTGTTCATAGTGTTTCTTGAATTGTGGGATATGAAAATTTTGTGAAAGTATTTGCATGCATTTTGGTGTGCATATATGTGGTTTTTTCCAACATTTCTTCAACCTCATGCTTGTGTGGGTTTTCAAAGATTGATTGTAGATGGAAAAATGAATTGTTGTAAATGGTTTTGGTTATGTTAACATTAAATAATTTTGCAATTTTTGATGCATCATACAACTAATGGTTATGGAAGGAATCATAGACCTTTGAACATTCTTGAGGTAAAAATCTTTGAACTTTTCTTTATTTAGTAGTATTTGAGTTTCCTCCACCTGATTGAAGCAAAAGATTCATGTCATTTTGCAACTAGATGTGTCATCTTGCCATTGGTGGAAGCAGTGAGATATCTTTGAACTTTTTGGCAATAATTTTTTTGAGATCTATTTTCATTTAATAATATTTGGAATTTTTTTATCTCATTGAAAAATAAGCTTCAAACTCTATCAATTCTTATGGAGTGGATCATTCAATACACAAAGATGACCACATTTTGTTTATTGGACCAACTTTTATTGTTGTCGTCATCCCTTGTATCAATCTTTGCATAATTGAATTTGAAGTTCACTATGATTTTGGAACTTGTAAATTCTAAGATCAATCAATTTTTTCTTCCTTATGGATTAATGCACCTAAGAAATACAAGCAAAAAATTGCATTTTATTTTTTTATATTACTTTTTTCAAATAGGGAATTATTGTAAGGTGAACCAAATCTATTACAATGATACTTTTAATTCTTACTATTGTATGTCTTGGTTTAACAATCTTAGAGAACATGGTGAAACATTCTTGTGGAATTGTTGTTTCAATGAGGGATTCGTGAAGTTTAATGATCTAAAAACATGTAATGCAACTTTGTCTCCTTATTATTCACAAGACTTTTGTTTTGTAAGAAATCCTTTCTTTGAATGTTCACCTCCTTTGGTTATTGCATTTTCTAATGAAAATTGTGCAATGTTTTTTTCCTCATGTTGGTTAAAGGCAAGCACATTAGTGGTTCCAAAACATGAAAGGGCCTTTAAAATAAATCATAATTCAACATCATGTAATAGTTGTTGTTGCATTGGGAAAAAATACTACAATTTCTTTGCTTGAAGATGGATTTAATTTTTTGTTTCAACAAGTTATAGTTCATGCTATAAAGGCATATCCAATCATTACTACATAGTTTGACATTTTTAGGGTCACTTATGTTTGGTGAACTATTTGTGTTTTTTGAAGTGGCATGAAGATTTTTTTTTTCTTGATTTTATTATTGACTTTTGAATTTTGAATTTTTCATTATCCTTCATATAAGTACCCAACATTTATTTTCATTATCAATGTCATGTTATGTTATTTATATAACCTATCTTGCTAGTTCATAAGGTGAAAACACATTCAGGGGGATTGTCTGGACTATCACAATTACAATTTTTGAATCTTAAAATGTAAAATAATATATTGCCCATTAAGATTGTCATTTCTTGAATCATCCATACTAAAATAGACTTCATTAAGAATCACATTAAAAACTATGGATGGATTTTTATAAAAAAACAAATTCATAGTGGATTTTCGAACTAATGACAATCTCTTAGTTAAATAGTAAAAAATTGACATGTGCATTTTAAAAGTATGCCGTAATAAGGTTAAAAATGTTATAGAAAGATTATACAACATCAAATGAAGTGTTTAAAAGTAATAAAAATTGAAGCTTTCCTTATAAATTTATTTTTAAAAATTTTTATTATCAAATTTTATTAATCCATTTTTCATTCAAAACTTCATGTTTTTACATGGATTTTTTTACCAAACATATGTTTAGTGATGCGCCCCCAAGTTCCTTGTTAGACCCAAAAAGGGTCCAACTATGTTAAAGAGCGGAAATAGTTGGAACTTGGTGCCACTCCCAACTTCCAGCACTAAAGGGGGTGAGAGGGGCGTGCTGAAAGTTCCGGGATTAGACTAATAAGAAAACAAGTTATTTAGTTATTCGGTCCTACATCCAAAACCAACCAACAAGTTGATTAGAACTTATTCTGCACACTTTTGGTGTTGGGACAAACCACAGGTAACCTTAAACTCACTTGACTCACCATAACCCAGACTCAGGGGAAGCCACCACCTTCCCCCATATAGTATTCTTTGCGTCTCTCCGCTGCACTTGCATCCAAATGGCATTTTTTTCCCGGGACTCCCAAAGTGGAGTCCCGAAATTGTCCTGGTTTGGACTCCTAGGACTTTGGGCGTTCATAACTTCTCGTTCCAACTTCCGATTGGGACGAGGTCTAAAGTAAACTTGTAGTTCTCCTTGAGAGTTTTTCAACGGTGTGTTGCACTCCACCTGCACACACCGGAATCGGGTCGATTCCTGACTTTTAGTGACCGAGAGTCAAACTACCAGTTTGACTCCCGGCCGTTCTTTCGCCTATAACTTGTGCTGCAAATGTCCAAATGGCTCATGCAAGACCATTTTGACATCTACACTTTGAAACCTTTCCAACGGTATAAAGAACACCTCAATGCAAGGTGTTTTGACCCCTGTAATCGAGTTCTAAATTTTTGGGAGTCCCAGAGGACTCCCAAGTCCCATGTTCAGGAGTGTGAGTGGTGATTTCACACTTCCCTCAAAGTGGGGTTGTAACATTTAGGGCCATGCACACATTTGGGGTTATTGATATTTTTTAATGAAAACATATGGAAATGTACATAGGATGCATAAACTATTAATGATCAAATGCAAGAATTTTAGTTATTATTGAAAATGGATTCTCAAAAGGTAGAAAATGAGCCATCTAACCAGCTTTCATCCGACAAGAGTAATAACTTGCTAATGGTAGGAATGCATAAATGTTTTTCCTTTTGTAAATGGCCTTTTTGCTAATAGACAATGGTTCTTTTGTAATAGTTGCCATGGTTATTTGAACAAATTTACTTTTGCTTTGCTTGCTTAAGTTTTTGCATGGTGAATAAAATGGATGAAACTTCATAGGTTCATATATTGCATAGAGCACACACATCAAATGTGGGCATGTGTATTCAACATTGTCATTGTAAGATTATTTGCTAATTCACAAAATACCTTGCATTATGGTTGTGTAATTTCATGATTATAGGTTTTGCATAAAATATTTTTTAAGTTGGTGGATGGTGATGAGCATATTTAAGGTTTGAGATTCAGAAGCATTTTTGCACTTGATATGTTGAATGAAAAATTTTTAAGCTTGTCATATTCCTTGTTTATCACAAAGCCACCAAGGTGTAAACACAATAAAAGGAGCTTGTCATGCCCGTACATGGCCTCATACATGATGGCCAGTTACGGGCATGCCCATGTGCGGTTTTAGGGTTAATGTACGGTCTTAAGCGACTGTACGTTATTAAGTACTTAGGGTTTCAGTTATTTGGTGGTAATATAAAAAGCCAAGCCCTTTCTTTCTCCCTTTAGTTTTTCTAAAATTCCTTTGTCAGGAGAGTTTCCTCCATAATAAGCTAGGATTTCTAGATGCTCACGACGGCCATTGCACGGCCACCGTCTACATACATTTCATTTTTTTCTTTCTTTGCAACTCAATTTTAGAAAAACTCCACTTTTTGTTGCTTCATGTTGAAAGCGGCAGATTTCTTTTACCTGTGAGTTTTTAAGTTATCGTTGTTATTGCTAATGTTGCTGGTGCTACTGGTGTTGTTGCTGCCGGAAGGTGCTAGTGTTGCTTCTACCGCTGAAGGGAGTTGACATTGTTACAGGAAGGAGCTTGTGTTATGCCAACCAACAGAGCCGGGAAACAGGTTTCAAAGCTCTGTCTCTTTTCTCTTTGTCTTGCTCTCTTTCTCTCTTGAAACTATCGAGTAAAAAAAATAAAAAAATAAAAATTTAGGCGGCCACCGCCGCCATCGTTGCAGAGCAACTAAGCACCACCTGCCATCGTTGCCGCGTTGCCACGACGTGAATTGTAGCGCCATAGCACCGTAGTGTCGCAATGTTGCGAGCTGCAGCAACGTGCCGCAACGTTGCAACGTTGCGAGCCACAACAGCATGCCGCAGTGTCGCAACGTTGTGAGTTGCAACAATGCTGCAGCAAGTTGTAGCAGCACCATCGTTGCGAGCTCCAATAGTGCTGCACAGTGCTGGAGTGAGTTGCAGCAACGCCATTGTTGCAAGCTCCAACAGTGAGTTATAGTAGTGCCATTGCTGCGAACTTCAGTAGCATTGCATAGCGCAACGAATTGTAGTAGCGTTGCAACAATAGTAGTGTTGCGAGCTACAGTGCCATTGGTGTTGTGGCATTGCAAGTGACAACATTGCCATCGCTGCGACCTTGCTTCGTTTGACGTCTATTGGACTTTTGTCGGACTCTTGTCAGACGATTCGTTCAACTTTTGTCGGACTCTCGTCGGACGATTCATTCA
>Ga0209611_10008413_pt1 | contig 16145 bp, 15 predicted proteins | sample S1TSphgellanicum_3_FD_187693 | JGI IMG/M metagenome (GOLD analysis project Ga0209611, IMG submission 187693) | Host-associated microbial communities from peat moss isolated from Minnesota, USA - S1T2_Fc - Sphagnum magellanicum MG (SPAdes) (version 2) | ecosystem: Host-associated > Plants > Peat...
CGCGTCTGTGCGGGCGAGTCGAATTGACTGTTCTGCAGCGCCGTCGGCCGTTCGAAGAGTTCGCGCGCCGCCGCGAGCTTGCCGGTCAGTTCGTCGTAGCGCGCTTCGATCGTGTCGCGGGCGATGTCGAAGGCGTGGGGCGCCGGTAGGTGGTCGAGCACGCGGCGCGCTTCGGCATAGCGTCCGACTTCCATGTCGAGCGAGGCTTCGCGCACTTCCATCTGCTCGTCGTTCGTGTCGAAACGCTCGACGGCTTTCGTCAGCGCTAACGCGTCCTTGAAGCGATGTAGGGTGAGATCGACCGACGCGACCGCGACCATCGCCGGAACGTTGTAGCTCGGTTGCGCGCGCCACGCCGCGAGCGCCATGTGCTGCGCGCGCAGCACGTCGTCGATGTCGCCCCGCTCGCGGTACCGCTGCAAATACTGCTCGGCCAGGTTCTGCGGGCTCAGCATGTCCCCCGGATGGCGCTCGTCGACCGCGCGTTCCCAGAACGCGATTGTCTTATCGCGCAGCAGGTAGTCCTTCGTGACCGGCGCAGCCGTCGGAAACGAGGCCGCGCGGGCGTCGTTCGTACGGTGTTGTACGTACGCGGGCCAGAGCGCGATCGCGATCAGCGAGCACGCCGTCACGGCCCAGGTAATCAGCGATGGCAATCGTTTCATAGTACCGAGAGAAACGAGACGCCGCCTCGCGAAGGGGGTGACGCGAGGCGGCATCTCGTCCGCACCTCAGTGCGGCTTGGCGAGATAGGGGAAGGTTCCGGTCGTCGCTTGGCTCGGGAGTTGTGCGACGTTCTCGGCCGAGAGACAGTTGTTTTCTTCGCCGTCTTCCGGTTGCAGGCCGAGCTTGCCCAGGGTGTTTCCGAAGAGGACGCCGAGTTCGACGGCGACGACGTCTTCGTTGGGGTTGCGTCCGCCGAAGTTCTTGGCGACCTCGTAGCCGAGGAAGCTTTGGCTCGTCTGCGAGAGATCGACTGCGTACTCGTCGGGGTAGACGACGGCCGCGATGAGCTTGCCGTAATCGGAGCCGAGGGCCGCGTTGGGCGGTCGGAGCGTGTCCTCGACCGCAACGATCGACGACTTGAGCGTCGGATCGTTGTAGGGTTCGACCGCGTTCGACGTTTGGTGATCGACGAAGCGCTCGAAGACTTCCTTGATCGCGGGCCGGGAAAGGCGTTCGATCTGCGTGTAGGAGACGACGGCCGGTGGAGTCGGCGTCGGATTTATGTGGATCGGCCCGTACGACGGGTTTCCCCCGCTGCAGGCGGCCAAGCCGATACCCAGGGCGGCTACCGACGTGATGGTCTTGATTTGTTTTTGCATTGTCGTAGACGCTCCTAACTATTCGTGGTCGACGAACTTACCGTCGCCCAGACATGGATGACGGAACTCGTGAAGCCGCTCGTTCCGCCGTAGATCAGCGACTTCGGTACCTCGACGACGTACGTCAAGACGTTGAAGCCGCCGGCCAAGCCGGCCAGCACGTTCTGCGAGGGATTGGTCGAACATGCATACGCGCCGGCCTTAGCGCTCGACATCGTGCCGGCGGGAAAACCGTTGAACGTCGGTGCGGTCGCGCGGCCGGCGGCCTTATCGTAGGCTGGGGCGACCGCGGCGGGCACGCCCGCGTTGTTGCCGTTGAATAGTGAGTCGCCCTCGCCGACGTCTGATTGCGACGTGTGGGTCGCGTAGTTCCGGTCGCCCAAGAACGAGAAGAAGGCGAACAGATCGAAGATGAACGGATCGGCGCGGGGGCCTGCGAACACTTGGACCGGCTGACCGTTGACCGTGACCGAGGCCGGGCTATTGTACGAGAACTTGGCGCTCGCGGGCACGAACGTGTTCACGGTGCCGACCTGATTGGGCCTGGCCGGGCCGTACATCGTGATGGCTTGCGTCGCATCGGTTCCGCTAACGCCGAACTGGATGACCTGGTCCTCTTGGTAGTTCGTCGCTCCGTGCGCGATCTTGAACTGCCACATCAGCGTGGGGTCGAAGAATTTCGCGGTGCCCATCCCGGCGGGGATCAGCGGAGAAACGTCCATCGCGAACACGACGTTTTTGGGATTCGACGGCGACGGAAAGACGTAGACGTCGGTGATGTCGGCCGAGGTATTGTGGCCGACCGAGTTCGCCAGGTTGTACGTATCTTGGTGATCCGAACTTTTCACCGGATGCACCATGTACAGGGCGGCCGCAGCGGATAGTGCGACGGCAGCCGTCACGCCTCCGATGATCCGTTTAGGTATCATGCGTTGTCCTCATCAAGTGGGAGTGCCAGGGGGCGGCACGGGGATGCGTCGTCCGCTTCGCGTGCGCGCGAACACGTACGCGAACACGAGAATCAGCGCAGCGACGACGGCTACGCTAACGTAAATGTCCCGATCGGTCGAAATCCAACCGAGAACTTGAGCGAATTCGTACGCGGCCACGCCGAGCGCGACCAGGGTGACGGACCAAATCCACACGCGCATGGTCGACACCTGTAGGTTCGAGCGGTCGGAAACGAGCCGGTGCACGAGCACGCTGTCGAGCGTGTCCGTGCAGAGCATGCCCAGACAAAAGGTCGCGCCGACGAAGAGCGCGCCGAGGACCCCGGCGTTGACGCCGAAGGCCACGGCGTAGGTCGCGACCTGGCTCGACGTTTCGAAGCCGAAGCCGAAGAGCAAACCGACGGGAACGGCCAACCACGGGCTCGAGGCGTCGCGCAGAAACGCCGGTAAGAGCCGCGTCTTCACGCCCACGAGCCGAGTCGAGCCGGCCTGCAGCTGGCGCAGGTTCAGCATCGCGATCAGCACGAGCACGATGATGCTGATCCAGGTGCCGGCGGTCTCGATCGCGGCTCCGTAACGTCCCAAGTGCGTGCCCAGCAGCCCGACGAGTGCCGCGATCGCCAGGACCATCACCGAATGGCCGCCGGCGAACAACGCGCCGCAAAAGCGGCTGAGCCAAGGACGGTCGTCGTACGAGTTGCGCGTCAGGTTATCGATTGCGGCTAAGTGGTCGGGATCGGCGCCATGCCGCAATCCCAGCGCGAAGACCGTGAACGCTCCGAGCCCGATCATGCGATTTTCACCCGTTGATGGGTGAACGGATGCGAGAAGGCGTAGCCGGCGATCGCCAATGCCGTCAGCGCGGTGACGGCGAGCGGCGACACGCCGATGCCCTGCTGCGCGAAGCCTTGTCCCACCATGATCGCGCCGATCGACGCGATCACGATCGCCGAGACCAGTGGTCCGAGGTGTACGAAGCGATCGAACTGCGGCCGCCCCTGCAACCACCCGGCGCCGCGCACGACCGCGATGCCGAGCCCCGTCAGCGTCAGTGCCAGGCCGAAGCTGAACGCGACGATCACGAAGATGCCGTACGCGACCTCGTTGAGCGCGATCGCCGCCAGCAGCACGACCAGCGCCGCGGGGCATGGCGCCACGCCGCCGCTCATCGCCGCCCACACCGTGCCGCCGAACGTGAGCGGCGCGTTTCCGGGAATCGCGTGGGCTCGCGCGTGTTCGAGATCGTCATGGTCGTGGTGGTGATCGGCGCCGTGAGCGTGATCGCCGTGAGCGTGATCGGCATGCGCGTGATCGCCGTGAGCGTGATCGCCGTGAGCGTGCATCGCGAAGGGCTGATGGACGTGGTCGTGCTCGTGCGGATGCACGTGCGCGTGGCCGTGGGCGTGGGCGTGAGCCAGCGGCCGGCGCGCTTGGATTTGACGCTGGACGTTGCGCGCGCCGATCGCGGCGATCGCGACGCCGGCAAGCAGCGTGATCCACGGGTAAATCGATTCAGGAACGAAGTATCCTTTGAAGAGGTTGATCGCGACGCCGAGCGCGAGCACGCCGATCGTGTGCGCGATCGTCAGCGAGCCCGCGAGAATGCCTGCTTGCTTGACCGTCGCGCGAGCGCCGACCAGCGAGACCGCGAGCAGCGTCTTGCCGTGACCCGGCTCGAGCGCGTGCAGCGCGCCGAGCGCGATTGCCACCACGAACGTTAGGGCCACGAAGCCCCAATCGCTCGTGCCGCGCGCCAGCATATCGGAAAGTTGGTTCGAACGCGCCGCGGAAACGGTAGGCGCGCCGCCGGTTTGCCCGTCGGTTTGAGCCGTCGCATGCGCGAGCGCCGTGCCGTCCGGCGCCACGGCGACGTCGACGGCGGTCAGCGCGCGCGGCGAACCGATCAACGCGCTCGGATAGCTCTGCAGTTCGCGCGTTGGTTCCGTGGCCGGCGCCACGACGATGTCGTGCCAGCCGAGTCGCCCGGGGAACGTCTCGTCGGCATACGTGAAGGTTCGCGTACCGCGCACGCTTCCGAGCGAGCCGTGGGCCGCGAGCGTGAGGTACATCGTCGGCAACCCGCCCGCACCTGGTCGCGTGCGCGCGGCGACCGCGTCGAGCGTTAGCGGGACCAGCGTCGCGCCAGAACGCAGCTGCAGTTGCGGCAGCAGCACTGCCGCTTCGCTGCGCGCCCACGCGGCGAGTTGGGCCGCGTCCATCTTTCCGTCGGGCGTAACTTCGCGCATTGCCTGATAGGTGGGAATCTCCGCCATGTCCAGCACGTAATGCACGGCCACATGTCCACCCGCGAACGACAACTTCGTCAAATGGTTGATCGTGAAGTTGCCGAGCGGATGCGCCGCGAGAGGCACCGCGTTTAGTACGAGAAAAAGCAGCGTGACGATGATGACGCGAGGTCGAACGAACAATCCGAACCGTCCTCTTATCGTTCCGTAGGTAAGAATAGTAAGAATCGGTGCCCGAACCGATAACGCCGAACCCGCGCGCGCGGATTGTCATTCCGTAAACAAAATTGGAATTTGCAGTCGGCTTACCCAGAAGTTCGGACTTTAGTCGCCGCTTTGCAAAACTCGATAGCGGTCGTCGCCGGCGCGTTCGAGGAAGCCTGCACCGCTAAGCGCTTCGAGTACTTCGCGCATCAAGCCGCGTTCGTTCTTGTTCGGCATGCCGGCCCAGCGCATCGACACGTCGCCGAGCTCGAGGTCCGCGCCGGGCACGAGCAGCCCGCGCACGAAGCCTTCGTGAAGCTTGAGCCTTTGCATGCGGCCCGCGAGCGGGGCGAGCGCGGCAGCCAAGGGCGACGGCAGCGCGACCGCGTCCGGTTGCACTTCGATCGGAGCCGTTGCCGCCGGTGCTTCTGGTGCGGCCTCGAGCGCAACGCGCGCTTCCGGAGCGGGGAGCGCGGTGTCGGCGTCGACCGGCGATCCGCCCACCAGGCTCGGCGCGCGACGCAAGAGCGCGTCGGTTAGGGCCGGCAGCGCTTCGCCGGCGGCCACGAAGAACGTCTGCCAGGGCACGGCGTTGACGACGGGCCGGTTCGTGCCGAACGCCGCGAAGATCTTGCGCGCGACCTCGTGCGCCGAGGCGGCGAGCCGGGGTGGCGGCCCGGCGAAGCCGGCGCGCGTCATGAACTCGGTCGCAACCGCGCCCGGATCGACGTACGTCACGGTGATCCCCTGCGGCTGCAACTCATTGCGCGCGATGCGCGCTAGGCTGCGGACCGCCGCTTTCGCCGGCGGGTACGCACCGAGCGTCCCGACCGGAATCCGCGCCACGCCGCTGCCCACGTAAAAGATCTGGCCCTTGCTCGCGCGGAGTGCGGGCAGGGCTTCGCGGGTGAGCGCGAGCGGCACGATCACGTGCGTTTCCATCTGTTCGTACAGTGCGCCGTCGGGCTGTTCGGAGATCGGGCCGACGGCGACGCCGCCGGCGTTGTTGACCAGCACGTCGATCCGCCCGAACCGCTCCTTCGTTTCGCTCACGATCCGTTCGGCCGCGCGCGGCGTGCGCAGGTCGAGCGCGAGCGTGGCGAGAGCGCCCGTCGTGGCGTCGAGACGGCCGGCGAGTTCGGCGAGCCGCTCCGCGCGCCGCCCGACCGCGAAGACGTTCCAGCCGGCCCGGACCGCGCGTTCGGCCAGCGCCCGGCCGATGCCCGACGATGCACCCGTGACGATGGCGACGCGGCGGACGCTCACGACACTTCCTCCGAGAGATTGTGGGCCGCGACGTAGCGGTCGAAAGCGCGCGCGAGCGACTCGGGCAGTGCGCCGAAATAGGCCGCTTCCGCGACGATGGGCGGCGGCGCTTCGGTGACGTTCCGGCGTTCGCGGGCGAAGGCGGCCAGCGTTCCGGCCACGGGCTTCTCGCTCCCGTCATCGCGCACGATGCCGAATCGCAGCTCGTGCGGCGCGCGATCGAACGGCGGCGTGAGCGCGAGCTCGGGCGCGTAGTCGGCCCAGCACCACCAGAACGCGCCGAGCGCGCCGCGATGCTGGAGCCGGTCGAGGACGCGCCAGGCGTAATCGGCCATCTCCAGTTCCGAGAGACAGCCGTAGCCGGCCAGTTCGTGCGTCTCGCTGCCCGGCGGACACGTGGGATTGCCGAACTCGGAGAAGAGCACGCGCTGCCCGGCGCACGAGGCCGTCAATTCCGCCAGAAACGGCACGACTTCGGGATCGGTGCGATTGCGCGCGAAGTCGCTATAGACCGAGTAGCCGTGCATGGTCGCGAATTTCCAGGGCGCGGCGATCGACGACGGCCGGATGTGCCGGTCGCGGGTCACGTCCTCGCCGTGCAGGCCGCCCGTGACGCCGACGTTCGAGCTGTCGAAGAGGTCGTGCGTCAGCGCCGCGCTCCAGTGTTCCGCATCGGCCGGCCGGCGCGGTACGCGCAGGTTGGAAAACTCGTTGCCGAGGTCCCAGGCGAAAAGCGCCGCATGGTCGCGCGCGCGATCGCCGACGGCGCGGGCAAAGGTCCGCTGGGCTTCCAGCAGTTCGCCGGTGTAGAAGTCACCGATGCCGTATGGCGAGGTCCCGCCGCGGGTGAACGTTCGGAATCGCTCGCTCGGGTACGCTGGGTCCAAAGTCCACTCCGGCAGCCAGTTGACGCCGCTCATGTGTCCGCAGAAGAGCGTCGGCATCACGCGCAGACCATGGGCGCTCGCGAGGTCGAGCACCCGCTCGAAGCGCGCGAGCGCGACCGGCGAAATCGTGTCGGGCGCGGGCTGAAAATCTTCCCACAAAAGGAAAAAGCGCACGACGTCGAGTCCGAGCCCCGCGATGCGCGCGAAGTCCTCGTCGATCTCACCAGCATCGAACCGCGACCACATCGCCATGGCGCGCGTCCGCGGCCAGTAGTTTACTCCGAGGAGAAAGCGAAGCATACAGACGCCTTTGCCGCGGCGTCGAGGTCGCCCCTGCGCGCCGGGCGAAGCGGAGCGAACATGGACCAACCCCGCGTGGGCATCATCATGGGCAGCGTCTCGGATCTCGAGACGATGCGCGCGGCATCGACGACGCTCGCGGAACTCGGCGTCGCCCACGAAATGCGGGTCGTCTCCGCGCACCGGACGCCCGATTTGCTCTTCGAGTACGCCGCGACGGCGGCCGCTCGCGGGCTCGCGGTCATCATCGCGGGGGCCGGTGGAGCGGCGCATTTGCCGGGCATGACGGCCGCCAAGACCCAACTGCCGGTCATCGGCGTGCCGGTCCGCAGCTCGACCCTCGACGGCTTGGACTCGTTGCTCTCGATCGCACAGATGCCCGCCGGCGTGCCGGTGGCCACGATGGCGATTGGTAACGCCGTCAACGCCGCGCTGTTCGCGGCCCGCATCCTCGCCTTGACCGATCACGACCTGCTGCGCCGGCTCGCCGAACGGAGCGCCGCCGCGGCCGCCACCGTCGAGGCCACGCGGCTTTGATCGGCGTCGAGGCGATCGGCATTCTCGGCGGCGGACAGCTCGGCCGGATGCTGACCCTCGACGCCAAGCGGATGGGCTACCGCGTCGTAACGCTCGAGCCGTTTCCGGAGTCCCCAGGCGGTCAGGTCGCCGACGAACAGATCGTCGCCGCCTATGACGACCTGCGCGCGATCGGCGAATTGGGCGCGCGCAGCGACGTGGTGACGTACGAGTTCGAGAACATCCCGCTCGAGTCGGTCCGGCTGCTCGAGAGCCAGGGCCGCATCGTGCGACCCAGCGGCGACGCGCTGCGCATCACGCAAGACCGGATCCTCGAGAAGACGTTCGTGCGCGACCTCGGTTGCAACGTGGCGCCCTTCGCGGCGGTCGCGACGAACGACGACCTCGCGGCCGCAATGCGCGAGATCGGATTTCCGGCCGTCATCAAGACGGCACGCGGCGGCTACGACGGCAAGGGCCAGTGGGTCGTGCGCGACGAGGAGCAAGCGCGCGCCGCCCTCGTCGCAGCGCGCGGCGCCGCGTTGATCTTTGAGACCTTCGTGCCCTTCGATCTCGAGGTCGCCGTCATCTGCGCGCGCGGCGCCGACGGCAACAGCATCGCTTTCCCGGTGACCGAAAACCAGCACGACCACGGCGTGCTGGCGACGACCATCGTGCCCGCGCGCATCGCGCCGGAACTCGCGGCCCGCGCGCGCGAGACGACCGCGCGCATCGGCGCCGGTCTCGGCATCATCGGCGCGTACTGTGTCGAATTCTTCGTGTTCGACGGCGACGTCTACGTCAACGAGATCGCACCGCGCGTCCACAATAGCGGCCACTACTCGCTCGATGCGATGCAGATCTCGCAGTACGAAGCGCACGTGCGCGCGATCTGCGACTTGCCGCTGGTCGAGCCCAAACTCTTCGAGCCCGCCGTAATGGTCAACGTGTTGGGCGCGGGCACGGGCGACTATCTCGACGGCGTCGCCGATCTCTTGCGCGACCCCGACGTGAAGCTCCACGTCTACGGCAAACGCCACGCGGCGCTGCGCCGCAAGATGGCCCACTTCACCGTGCTGGCGCCGACGGTTGACGAAGCGCTAACGAAAGCCGAAGCCGGCCGCCGCAAACTGCGCTGGCTGGCACGCAAACCCCACCCGCAGCCGAGTATCGCCGGCCGGGTGCCTTAGTCGCCGATTGCGGACGGCGCGGAGATTGCCTGCGAAGGTGGTCGTGCGCCGGTCCGTAAATGACTACGCATTCTTGAACCTGGCCGACGTTATCGTGAACTTTTTCGGAGTACTCAGGCAGAAATGAATGTACAGTTCGCTTCCCAGCTTACATTGGTGAGGGCTTGATGCTCGCATCGTTCGTGCTCGCCGCCGTGTTGCCGGCAACGGCGTCGCCGCTCGCCGGTCTGCACTATCTCGTCGGAAAGTGGAAGTGCACCTACCGCGCGGCAGCGGTACGTTTGGACTATGATGCCACGTACGCTCTCGATCTCGACGGCCACACGTTGCGCCAGATCGACTCGTGGGCGGGCGGCGGCGCCGAAGAGTTGGTCGCGTATGACGCACACCGCGGCTGGACGGCGGACGTCTTCGACGACCAGGGAACCGTCACGGTCATGCGCGCGACCGGAAGCGATCCGAACCACATCGCTTATCGGAGCGTCTACCCCGACGCGAGCGTCGCCACAACGTTCGATCGCGTCTCGGAGACGAAGTATACGCTTCACGCGACCGTGCGGTCCGGCGCTAAGACGACTATCTCCGTCGATACCTGTTTGCGTAGCGCGCCTTAGCTCTCCGAACCGGTTCGCCGGTGGTGAATCAGACGGCTCTGCACCTCGTGCCGATGGCGGCGGCTCACGGGGAGCCGGACGCCGTCTTCCAACACGACGTCGAACTCGCCGCTTTCGCTCGGTTCGAGCCGGCTCACGCGTTCCAGCCGGACGACGATCGAGCGGTGGATGCGGCAGAACTCCGCGGGGTCGAGGTCCGCCTCGAGGTCGGCGAGGCTTCGGCGCAGGAGATGGGTCGCGTCGCGCGCGTGCAACCGCGCGCAGTAATCGGCAGCCTCGATCCAATCGATGTCGGCGTGTTTCACGAAGGCGATCGAACCGTCGCGCTTCACGGGAATGTTGCGGGGCTTACGGAGTCCGAACCGCTCGTTTTCGATGCGCCGCTTCGCGCGCTCGAGCGTGCGAGCGAAACGCGCGTCGTCAAAAGGCTTGAGGACGTAGTCGAGGGCGCCCGCTTCGAACGCGCGAATCGCGTACCGGTCGTATGCCGTTACGAAGACGATCGCGGACGGGGCGCCGGCTCCGAGCATCTCGATCACGTCGAATCCGTCGCACTCGGGCATCTCGACGTCGAGGAACGCGAGGTCGTACGCGTGGCCGCGCAACTCGTCGAGCGCTTCGGCGCCGCCCTCGCACTCGCGGACATGTCCGATATCGGCATCGCGCTGCAAGAGGATCCGCAGGTTCGCGCGCGCCGGCCGCTCGTCGTCGACCACGAGAACGTGGAGCGGCTTCGCCGCCGGGCCGTGAAGTGCCGGGCTGCTCATCGGCCCACCGGCACGGCGCGCAGCGGCAGCGTGACGCTCGCCTCGACGCCTGCTCCGTCGTCGCGCAGGACGAGGCCGAACGCGTCACCGTAGAGGCCGCGCAGGCGCGAGCGGAGGTTCGCGAGACCGATCCCGCCCTCCGGCTCGCGAACATCCGCTAACGGCGGGCCGTCGTTACGCACGCGCAAGATCAGCCGATCGCCCGCCGCCGACGCCGAGATCGCAATCGCCCCCCCGTTCGCGCGCCGCGCGATCCCGTGCTTTATGGCGTTCTCGACGATCGGCTGCAGGATCAGGTTGGGCACGGGCACGCCCAGAAATTCTTCGGGTACGTCGATGCGCAGCGCCAGCCGGGCGCCGAAACGCATCGTCTGGATCTTCAGATAATCGTTCAACACGTCCAGTTCTTCTCGCAGCGGGACCTCGTGCGACGGGTTGTCGAGCGTGCGGCGCAAGAGATCGCCCAGCGTCGCGATGGCGTCCACGGCGTCGGCGTCGCGTCCCTCGCGCACGAGCGCGGCGACGCCGCTCAGCGCGTTGAAGAGGAAGTGCGGCTCCACTTGATTGCGCAGCGCGCTCAAGCGCGCTTGGGCCAGCCCCTCGTTGAGCCGCGCGGTTTCGGTCTGCGCGGCCGCCAGTCGATGCGCGGATCGGAGGCCCTCGTAGACCGTGAGTATCCCGACATAAAGGATGAGCGACGAGACGATATTGTTCAGGAGGTTGTCGGCGAAAATGGAAGCGACACCGGGCGGCCGCGGATCCGCGTATGGGTTGAACGCGGCGTGCAGAAACGCCGTCCAGGCCGCGGACGTAAGTGCAACCGCCGCGCACGCGGAGAGGTGCGCGAGCCAGGTCTGCGGCGAGCGGAACCGTGCGGGTGGAACGCGCCGCGCGAGCGCCCCGACGAGCGGTGTCGCGACCGCCCACGGCAGCCAGGAAATCACGATGACCGCGAACAGTACCGGCCATGCGTGATGCATGCCTTCCGAGCGCATTACGACGACCGTTTGCATCGCGTCGAACACCCCGAGACCGGTCCAGAACGCCGCGATCGCGAGCGGGCCGCGCCGGTCGAGCCGCGCGCCGTTTTCTAGCATGCGTGCATCCTACGGTGCCGCGCCGCGAAAGTCAAAGATTTGCAGCGAATGGCCGGCTCCGTGCAGCGAGCGGTCTCGCGGCGTCGAGCGTGCGGTGCGATACTGCGGGCATGCCGACTCATCGCCACATTTTTTGCTTCCTGCTCGCCATCGCGGGGCTCTCGTTCGCCTCAGCGCGGAGCGAACCGGCCGTTACCACCCAACCGCGCTACGATGCGGCCGGCCGGTTAGCGTTTCCAAGCGATTATCGCGACTGGACCTATCTCACGAGCGGCTTCGACATGAGCTACGTGCCGATGCAAATGGCCATGGACCATACCTTCGACAACGTCTTCGTGAACGGCGGCGCATACCGTTCCTTCCTGCGAACGGGAACGTGGCCGGATAAAACGATGCTGGTACTCGAACACCGCACGGGGCGCGAGAAAGGATCGATCAATCGCGCCGGCGCGTTTCAAACCGGCGTGACGGACGTCGAAGTGCACGTCAAAGACGAGGCGCGTTTCCCGGGACGTTGGGCCTTCTTCGCGTTCGGCCCGCGCGACGCGTCGGGCACGTTGTTGCCGCGCTCCGCGGCGTGCTACCAATGTCACTCGTCGCATGCCGCCGTCGACACGACCTTCGTGCAATTCTACCCGACGCTCTTGCCGGTGGCCGCCGCGAAGCATACGCTTAGCGCCGGCTACCGTCATGATTCGCGAGCGTCCGCAGCCCCGGCCCCGACCGCAACGTAGCCGGCTTCGGCGGGTGATCGGTGAAGCCCATCGGGCGGTCCCAATAATCGATCTCGCGCGCGGCCCGTACGGCGTCGCTTGGCGGCGGCGGCGAACCGAGTTCGACGGCCCGCCGGTACACCGCGAGGTAGGCGTCGATCATCCGTTCCAGCGAGAACGTCGATTCGACGCGGTCGCGGCACGCGCGCCGATCGAGCGCGTTGAGGAGCGGTACCTTCGCGACGGCATCGGGCACGTCGTCGCAGAGGAAGCCGGTCGCGCCGTCGACGACGATCTCGGGGATCGAGCCCAAGCGCGCGCCGAGCACCGGCGTGCCGCAGGCCATCGCTTCGATCATCGTCAAGCCGAAGCGCTCGGGCCGCGTCGTCATGTGCACGAGGGCGAGCGCGCCGCCCAGTAATTCGTTGCGCGCCACGCGTTCGACGGCACCCAGAAACTGAACTCGGTCACCGTCGACGTGCGGTTCCACGCATTCGCGAAAATACGCGAGGTCCTGGGGGATCGCGGCGATCTTCAGGCGCACGCCCGCCCGTTTGGCGATCTCGATCGCGAGATGCGTGCCTTTCTCGGGATGCAGCCGTCCGAGGAAGAGCAAATAATCGCCGGGCCGATCGACGAAGGTGAACTCTTGTGGATCGATCCCGTTGTACGTGGTTGCCAAGTAATCGAGCCCGGGATCGCGGTCGGAGTCGCTGATCGAGCAGTAGAAGCTGCGCGCGGCGGCCGCGTAGTAGGCGGCCAGGATCGGCGGCGCGGAGAAGCCGTGGATCGTCGTCAGCAGCGGCGGCGACGTCGTCGCCAGCGCGCACATCAGCGGCTTCCAATCGAAGCTGTTGTGGATCAGATCGAAATCACCGGCCCGCCGGAACAGGTTCGCCGCGTGCAGCGCGCCATAGACGTCGCCGTTCAATGCGGGATCCTCGTTGAGGCCCACGGGAACGACGGCATCGAGCTTGGCCTTGGTGACCGAGTTGCCCGTCGCGAAAAGCGTCACGTCGAGGCCGCGCGCCGTCATGCCCTCGGCGAGGCTGGACGCGATCTGCTCCCACGGCCCGTAACCCGGGGGCGGCGACGGCCACGAAATCGGAGCCAACACGGCAAGTCGCAGTCCCGCAAGCGATTGGTCCACGCAACCCCGCTTTTTGGCCGGCTCCTTCGGGTTCCGCTTGGTTTAGCGCGGTTTCTCGGCTTGGCTCGATTTCAAGCCGGCGTTGCCGTAAGCGTCCAGGGCCCGTGTTTTAGGCGCGGCGTGACCAACGGTTCCCGCCGGCGGCCTTCGCATCGTACATTGCCAGGTCGGCGGCGATCATGATTGCCTGAGCGCTCACGCCCGCGCTAAAGTTCGCGATGCCGATGCTCGCGGTGACCCAGTCGCGTCCGGCGGGCATCGCCTCATCGCGCACGACGGCCAGGAACGCTTCGGCGACGGCCTCGATACGGGAAGCCTCGCCCTCCGGCAGGATCACGGCGAACTCATCGCCTCCCAGGCGCGCGATCGAGTCGTCGGCTCGGACTCGCGCTTGCAACCCGTGCGCGATGCGCGCCATCAGCTGGTCTCCTGCGTGATGGCCCCACGTGTCGTTGAAGCGTTTGAAGTTATCGAGATCGACCATCAGGACGGCGCCTCTGGGGCCGTCGCGCTTGACTCGAGCCAGCTGGATATCGAGACCGCGCTCGAAGCTCCGTCTATTGAGCAAGCCCGTCAGCGAGTCGTGATCGGCGATGTATTCGAGTTGGCGTTCGTAGCTTCGCCGTTCCGTGATGTCTTGGACTTGCGCGATCCAGCGCAGCGGCTCGCCGCTGCCGTCGCGAATCAGCGTGAGATGGATGGCGACCCACACCGAGCGGCCCGATGCGTGCAGGTAACGCTTCTCGAGCGTGCGCGATGACGCTTCGCCGTTGAGCATGGCGGCCCGGACGCGGTTGTCCGCCTCGAGGTCATCGGGATGCGTGACGTCCGAACGCGTCGAACCGAGCAGCTGTCCTTGATTGTAGCCGATCATCGCGCAGAAGGCTCTGTTGACGTTCTCGAGATGACCGTCGAGGCTGACGATCAGCATGCCGACCCGGGCCTCATCGAAGCAGTTCCGGAAACGCTCCTCGCTCTCGTGCAATGCGCGGTCGTGAGCGCGCCGTTCGACGCGGTCGCGCGTGATCTCGCGGAAGCGGCTCATCGCTCGGTCCGCAAGCCGAGCGTGTCCCGATTGTCGCACTCGGCGAGAGCTAATTGCACGATTAGTACTTCGCACCTCGCACCCGCTTTGCCTCTACCTAAGAATCCGTTTACACGAGATCGTTAACGACCGATACATCGAACGCAGTGCGGCTTGGCGTTGGCCCGCTTCCTCGGTTTCGCGCGTCAGCCCGGGAGCGACTCGACGGAGCCGGCTTCGCTTTCGGAGTTGAGCGCGAGCGCATCGAGCGCGGCGTCGATCACGTCGAAACAGCGATCGACCTCTTCATAGGTGTTGTAGTGTGCGAAGCTCAGGCGCACGGCTTGGCCGCCCGTCTGCGGCGCGATGCGTTGCATCAGGCGCGGCGAGTAAAAGTCGCCGACCCGGGCTTCGACCCGCGCGATTTCGAAGCGCTCCGCGAGTTCCACGCTCTGCATCGCGGCGATGTTGAACGCGAACACGGGCAGGCGGGCGGAATCGGGCGCGCGGCCGTAGAGCGCCAGTTCCGGCGCGCGTTCGGCGAATTTCGCCCGCGCGTACGCCGCGAGGTCGATCTCGTAGCGCGCCAGCAACTCGAGTGCGAGACGCGGCATCGCGGCTACGTCGCGCAGATAGGCCATCGTTCCGAGCCAGCCCGCGAGCGCTTCGTAGCTTTGGGTGCCGCATTCGAGCGTCCAGTAGCGCGCGTCGCCGCCTGCCGCGTCGGCGTTGCCGGGACGCACGAAGCGTTCCAGCAGCCCGTTGCTCGCGTACCAGAATCCCAAGTGCGGACCGTACATCTTGTACGCGGAGAAAAACGCGAAGTCGACCGCCGGATCGATCTCGAGCGCGAAGTGCGGGAAGGCTTGCACGCCGTCGACGACGACCGTCGCGCGCGCCGCTTTGGCCAAGCGCGCCAAGCGCGCGACGTCGAAGACGGTGCCCGTCGCGTTGGATGCCCAGGGTAGCGCGACCAGCACGGGCGCGCGTTCGAGGAAGGCACGAAACTTCGCTTCGTCTAGATCGCCGTGCGCGTCGACCGGCACGACGTCGATCTGCGCGCCGAACCGGCGCAGCCACATCCAGGGCGCGACGTTGGCTTCGTGATCCGCGGCGGTCACGACGATCCGGTCGCCGCGTCCGACCGTGCTCGCGAAAAGTCGCGACAGCGCCATCGCGATCGACGTCGCGTTAGCGCCGACGCCGACGTTGGCCGGGGCGACCTCGATCAAGGCCGCGAACTCATGCTTCGCCTCGTCGACCAGGTCCGTCGTCGCGCGCGTACGTGCGAAGATGCGGCCCTGCTGCGCGTTGTCGTACGTCAGATAGTGTTGCACCCGCTCGAGCGCGGCGTCGGGAAGCTGCGTGCCGGCCGCATTATCGGCTAAGATGCGCCCGTGCGCGGCGGCGGCCATGACCGCCGGAAAGCGGTTCGCGTTCACCGCCGCGCGTCTGCCGCTTCGAGCGCGCGAAATGCCCGCGACGTAACGTCGCGTCCGAGCACGCCCGCCATGAACCGTGATGCCGCGCGAACTTTCGCGAGATCGACGCCCGTCTCGATGCCCATGCCATGGAGCATGTAGAGCAGGTCTTCGGTGGCGAGGTTCCCGGTGGCGCCGGGCGCGTAGGGGCAACCGCCGAGGCCGCCGCTCGAACTATCGAAGATCTCGATGTTCATTTGCAGCGCCGCCACGACGTTGGCGAGCGCCGTTCCGCGCGTGTCGTGGAAGTGCATCGCCAAACGTTCGACCGGCATGTGCGTCTGCAACGCGCCCGCGATCTCGACGACTTGATTCGGCGTCCCGACGCCGATCGTGTCGCCGATCGAGATCTCGTCGACGCCCATGTCGGCTAGCGCCAGCGTGACGCGCACGACGTTCTCGAGCGGCACGTCGC
>Ga0209611_10008414_pt1 | contig 16144 bp, 14 predicted proteins | sample S1TSphgellanicum_3_FD_187693 | JGI IMG/M metagenome (GOLD analysis project Ga0209611, IMG submission 187693) | Host-associated microbial communities from peat moss isolated from Minnesota, USA - S1T2_Fc - Sphagnum magellanicum MG (SPAdes) (version 2) | ecosystem: Host-associated > Plants > Peat...
GAACTAACCACGTGGGTGGTTTGTTTTGGTGCAGATTCATGCTTGATCTACTAAACCTTCTTCCTAGTCTAATCCCGGGGCTCCCAACTCGACCCTCTACCCCTTTCTAGAGTTGGAAGCCGGGAGCGTGCTACCAAGTTCAATTTTCCGCAACTTGATTTTGTGAAACCCTCAAGTGGGTTTCACCCCGTGACTTGGGAGCGCGTCACACATGGCATTATGTGTGCTCTGATGGATGTGCTAGTCAATTCAAATCTTCAATCTTTTGGTATTTTGTGAGTTGGTACTTTAACATGATAAGTGGTTGCAAGATGATGTGGTCATTTTTTGGTTTACGACATGGTAAAGCCCTCGTGATGGGGTAGGTGTAGTGGTGAAGTGGTTCTTATGGCATGAGTAGTTGGATAACCATGGTGCCAAACTACAAAATGTTGTTGAAGTTGTTGAATTTTTCATGAACATTCGTCTGATCTTCATATTCTAGAAAGAGCAAGTCCATTCATAGAAAGTTTTGGCATGTTAAGTTGAGCAATGTGGATCAGACCTTTAATTCATATGTTTGTGATGTTGTGCAAAGTACTATGAAGGTTCATAGTATTTGTGCCACAAATAAGAATATGTTAATTCAACTATTGGTCAAACACCTTGCATGTTTTTGTGTGAATTGTTTTGATGGTTAGTGGGAGTTGTGTACTAATGTGAATTGGATAGGATATTGGGATTCCGAGCATTTGCAACCTATAGATGTTAGCTATGTCACGAATTAAATGTATGATTATTGGGATGGTGATTGGCAACATGGTGTTGATGGCAATGAGTTGGTAGTAAGATTAAAAATTGGAGATAATTTCACTGTAAATGTTAAGGAAAGAAACATGAAGGCCAAGACTTTTAGATCATTTGTCGCACAAAGCTTTTGCATATAGTTTGAAAGGATTTCAAGTGCAAGTGGCGCATTGAATTCATGGAAGGGGATGAAGTAGTTGTAGGAAAATATTATCAAAAGGGGGGGGACTCAGATTCATCATTTGTCCTATTGAAAGATTCTCATGATGTATATATGTATTTTCATTTGATCAGGGCTATCAATTTCTTAATGCCCCCAAAAAACCATCATGTATTTGGGAATGTAACCTATGAATTGCCACCAGACACAATTTCAAGTATAAAGGAAATTATTACATTGCTTGACTTGGGTGATTAATGGGCATTACCCATAGCATTGTTCTTTCCTTCATTTGTTTTTTGAAGTAATGTGTGTGTTATGTTTTATTATATAGGTTGGCCAGAGTAGCAAAGGGATACTTAGCATGGGTTCAATTCCCCTCTCGACATTATCCTAATGTGGGTGTCATGTTGAAGGTGTTTTAGATCTATGAATTTGTTTTGCAATCCTTTTGATATTTGAAATTGTGGAGATTTATAAGGTGCTTTTGACACACAATATACATTAAACTATGTAGTGATTTATCATTGTGCTCTCAATGTGGATTGAATGTTATTTTCTATCCTAATTTTTTTGCAATGTTTTGGGCTAAGATTACACAAACTCAACAATAAAATGATTTTTTTTTTAATGCATTACAATGTAGGCGGTGTGTTTGTATTTATCAAAATTAACACCGACAAGATGGAGAGGGGTACTCAACATGCTTTTTTAGCTTGCAATTAATACATGAAATCTCATTTTTGTAACAATCTTTTAACATCTTTGTGTGTGTGTTTCTATTGAGCTCTCTTGCTACTCCATTAAAACCCTAGTTGCATTGAGGTTTAATTTCTAGAAAAATTATGCACTCACAAAAATATTTATAGACCTTTCTAAATGAACTTGTGAAACCAATTACAAATCATTTATATCAAGATTTAGCTATGTTGCTTGAGCATTAGTTGACATTATGATTGAATATTTCTTCTACTTTTGGAAATTTGAAAGAAAATTAAAACACAAAGTTGTATAATCTCTTGTTGTCAATTTGAACAAATTGTCATTTACCTATCTACACCCAATGTGATGTGACAAAGTGAGTGAAGAGTAATGGGAGCTGGTCAGTTTCAATCATGATGAAGGTGATGGCATGATACCTTGTGAGTGACATCCACAAGGTTACATCTCCACTCAATCTTATTGTGTTTGTTTTTGGCATTGGCCAACTAGTGCAAAATTTACTTATGTGGTGACCTACATGTTTTTGCAGAATTTCCATGTAGTTATAGGAGAACATGTGTAACTCTTGAAAGCCTCCCAAATGTTCAAAGTCCATAAAAATATTCACAGTCCACAATTGATACATGTAATAGTCAAACTCACGTGTAGGTTATTAAAATAGTCCATCAATTTGTATAATACACTCAAACTCCATAAGCACATGTATATATAAATCAAGAATGTACTCACCTGAATTTTTTTCAAACAATCCATGGAGTTTGAATGTATTGTACAAATAGTATGTCATCTATTTTAAGATTGATTTACAACAAAAGACCTAGTTAAATGAAATTTGATTATATTTCATATATAATGTCATATTATACACTAACATATTAATATTATATAAATCATATACAAGTATTATATTTAAGTCATACATTATCATATATAAGTCAAAATTTAGTACATATGTAGAGATAGAGAGGTTGTACTCACATAAAAAACACCATGTCCATCCATTATTGTAAAATCACCTTCAACCCATGGGCATAGTTCTAACTTATCCAACAATATTCATGTAGAATTACAATGACTACAAAATGAAAATGGAAACTTTGAAGTTGCAACTTCACATCTTGGACTCAGTCTTTGCCAGTGCATTATCAAACAATCAACCAACTAAAAAATATATATCTAGAAGCTAAGATAAGTTAAGAAATTCTCCATGTGCATGATTTGTGTTCAAGTCCACAAGTAAAATTGTTTTCAACATACATTCCATAAGAGACTTCCCTTGATAGAATGCTTCTTGACAAACCTCCCTTGACAAATTTTTTTTACTTGTATCATCACATGCAAAGATTGTTCCCAACATAAGTTACTGAAATAAGTTCTACAAATGCCTGCAAACATACTTTTAAAAATTCCAATTGAAGACATCTACAAGGTGTGGGAATAGATTGGGATTGAATTACACTCTTCAATGTTTTCACATTTGTCACACTTATAGGCACACTATCATGAGCACATTTTGTATATTTAGATCCTCCACCTCCTTTATAAAAGAGCATATCCCCAAGATCAACAACCTATTACTACTTGAAAAAATTTGAAAAACTTAATATTGACATCAAGTTTGTTAATAATCTTGAAATAGAAGAAAATGAATTTGCATTCAAATATCAAAAAAAGTTGCAAAGCAAAGAAGCTCACAATTCTAGACAAATCACCAACACCATTGAATTCTTGAATGTGTCTAGCAAGGACATTGAGTAAAGTCCTCTTTGCATTCATTTCATCTATTAAAATTTTTGTTGGTAGTTGATTTTATACATGCACCTCCCACATTTCCTTTTGGTTATTGCCATGTTGCCTCGAAAGATAGAAAAGAGGGCCACTTATATTTAAGACAAGACATTGGACCATTGCATCAACCTTATGTGATTACCAATGTTGTCATAACTAACTGTGCATAATTAGGTGTAAGTGCAAATTGACCACAAACATAATGCCATGATGAAAACCTCCATAAATACCAAAATCAACTAATGCACAAGTAGTAACTTAATAAAGAAGACTAGTTAAGTAGTTAATCAGGCACATAAATTCAAATTTGTGATGAACAAGTTTGAACTCTTACAAACAATCAGTTAGAAGACTAATTTTTTCCTTTGCTAACTCAATTTTTAGCATGTTTAGCTTTAGTAGTCTTTGCAACATAAACCTTTTTATTAATGGGCTTCTTTGTGTTGGTTCCCTTCTTTGATGGTGATCCAATTTTTCACTCCTAGGTTTACCTCTTGTAGTTGTCTGCTTGCAAACAATAAAACCTTTTTTTTTTTTGGGAAGGTGGTTCATGAACATTTTCATTACCCTCCAATTTTTCCTCACCCTTTTCTTCAACCTCCTCTTCATATTCATTCAATTATGATTATTCATGTTCATCACCATCTTCATCATGGGCATATTCTTTATTTGTCCATGAGGCTTCATCAGTGCCTTCTTTACATTGGAAGTTTTTGCACATTGTCGAGCCTCTTGCTTTTGGGTAGAACCTGACATCTCTTGTCCAACTTTACTTGGACTGTTCATTTAATCTACTACCCCTTGTTGGGCAAAGTTGTCAAATGAATACTACCCACATTTGGACTAGCATCTAAAATGCAAGTAGGGCTTGCAATTGGAGGTTGGAATTGTCTAGCTTTCTTCCCCAATGGATGTCTATTTGCAAATGACATTGAAGCACACTCTTGTTGATTTATGGCAAACAACCCTACAAAATGGATCACAACATCATAATAAAAAAACATTAATATACACAGTTCATGGAAAACACATACAACATGCCTACATCTAGTGACAACAAGTATAATAAAAGTGACTCTAATTACACACAAAAGTTACAAGTATTTAACATAAACATATTATGAAAAATTATAAGCCCCATTCAAACCCCATAAGCAAATTTACATAACTAGTCAATAACAATTACATGTGTAGACTATATGTACATTTCAATAGACTTTCAAAGGACTTTGTAGTCCATCCATTAGAATGAAACTACATTAGACTTCATAGGCATATACATACACAAGTCCAGGGTCAATACATAAAGAAACTGGTCTTTCACATAAACAATTTCAATCTTCTATAATCCATGCATTGCAACACATAGACTTAGCATAGTCTGTTTTAGCACATAATGTCTCAACACATAAATTGTTTCAACATTTTATAATATAGATCCATTAACATATAATTAATACATTATGAATCCCCATAAGAATAAGTAAAACAACTCAATAATCACTATGTAAGTATAGATGTATACTCACATAGACTATTGATCACTTTGTAATATGTATCCATAAACACATTAATACATTTAGATTTCATTCACTTATGTATACAACAAGTCAACACTTATTGGACCTATAAACATAATGTACTCACACATATATATACTAAGATTGGACATATATACATATTGTTAAAGGACTCTACATCCATCCATCATCGTATTTATACATTCCAACTCCATAATTGCATATACAAAATAAATGAAAAACACTCATCTATGGAGACAATGTACATGCACAAATTATCAAAGCATTATATAGTCCATCAATTATCACCTCAGTACATTCAGGCAACATACTTGCATATATAAGAGATTTCTAGAACCAATATCTATGGAGATTATGTACTCATACAAACTATCTAAGGATTTTGCAGGCCATCCATTACCACATTAGTACATTTAGACTACATGTTTACACATATAAAAGAAATAAAGAGCCACTATCTATAGAGATAATGTACTCACACAAACTCTCCAAGGACTTTGCAATCCATCCATTACCACATTAGTACATTTAGACTACATGCTTGCACATATAACTTGGGTGAAGAGCCACTATCTATAGAGATAATGTATTAATACAATCTCTTCAAGGACTATGCAATCCATCCATTATCACATTAGCATATTCAAATTCCGTGCTTACACATATAAAAGAGATCAAAAGCCACTATCTAAAGAGATTATGTACTCAAATAGCTTTTTAAAACATGATGTAGTCCAACCATTAACACATATGTACATGTAGAATGTAAAAGACAATGGACATAAATGCAACATGCAAGCAAGATTTACATACACACATCACAACTACAAAGTCATCAAACTTTTATGATGACTACTATACATCTAAGTGAACCATTTGACCAAAAAAAAGTCATGTGAACACAATTCATATAATTTCCATTATAAATATTGCTACCATTTAAAATTACAGATTGTTTTTTACTACGGGTACAAATTGAACATGTAGAAATTGGTAAGAATTAAGTGCACTTGGGTTGTTGGCCATTTCATAGATGGTAGTGTTCTTTTGACCTCCAATCTCCATGTCGTCAAACCTTGGTTTTCTTATACCACTATAGAGCCACCAATTATCATGCATCTTTCCAACACAATGGATCCACACACTTTGTGGATGTGCTGAAATGAACCATTGCACACCATGGATGATACAAGTGCTTGCAAGATGCTAAGGTCCCTACCCATATTGGCTCAAAAGACAAACTACAAAATGAACAACCACCTACCCTAATGCAAGATGGAGATCACATGCATCAATTGTGGTTGTAAGCTAGGAAGGAAGAAGGATGTTCAATGATGATTTTGGCAAACCCCTTTGGATCTTTTTGACAAGTGTTCGCACACTATTCTGATGTTATTTTGCAAACTTGAGATTTTTTTCTATCTATAAATTTTGCTTGCTTTTCCATCAGACAATTTTGACACACGTTCAAGTCTCTTGGAATCCAAATGTGCTTGGGATTTTGACCCTCACAACACATACTATATTTTTCAACAAAATCTTTTGTGAGCAAAGGTTTCCCATCTGACAATTTTGGCATTTTGCCATAGAGGGGTGCAACAAACCAAAGGGGATGACCATGTTCTCCTTCAAGTTTGATTTTTCGAATGCATGTGATCTCATTCTTCAAAGGTGTGGGCAAAACAGTGGCCATATCTCTCCTTACAATATGCATATAAGTTGTGTGTCTTTAGTGGGTATAATTAATACGTGTAAACAATATTCACTACAACAAAGGGTGTCCCTCTACACTAAGTGATTTCATTGAATTTTGAATGAATTCACTGGTCTAGTGAACGGGAATTAGTGAACTACACCCACATTTTGTAGTAGTGTATTAAAACTAGCTACACATCAAAAACTTTGAAAATTGTCTTACAATTTCTTCACGCAAAGTTAGAACATGCAAAACTGGAACATCATTGAGAAAACTATAAAATCGTCATGTACAAGTGCGGGAAAAGTGGTGACCACACGTTTGCATCACCTACACATAGCAAGGTTGAAATTTGAATTACATAAACCTTTTTAAGTGTAAATGGATGGCTAGGATTAAAACTATTATGCGATCCAATGGGATTTAATTCCTAGGCTCAACATAATTTTTTTGAAAAAACATTAAAAAAAGGACTACTAATTTGCCAAAACTAGTCCACCATATTATTTTTTACCCTACATTGTCCTTTGTAATGGGGTCACTAGCGTTTCTAATGTTTGCAGTGTTCGCTTCCTTAGTGTTAACAGGCCTTCTAGCAAATGAAGGCATTGACATAGACTTTAAAATGCACACGATCACAACATATATAATGTGTATTAAAATGTAATTTAGGCAGAAATATTGTTGTTACTTTTGTCAACAAAATCATTTCCTAACATGCACCAACAAGCTCCACTAGCACAATGTAAAAATCAAAATGAACTCAACTTAATCTTGCATCTCTTATGCACCTCAAGGTTTTTTCAAATTCAATTTAATTCCAAGATATAATCAATTAACTGACTTGAGGCAAGGTCTGTTGTCAAATGAAGAACTATCACCAACAAGTTGTTGGAGAGTGGCCTTCGGACTTCCTCTTGACTTGTCTTGAAGGTTGTTGTGGCAAAACAAGTAGTTTTGGCTACACCATCATCAATTGTATGAAGTTGAAGTGGCATAGTTACATTTGTATTTGTACAAATTATATTAACAATTTGTTTTTTGATCAAAGAATCCACCTCACAAAATTTGGGAGAGGAAGGGGGTGTCTTCTCAGGTTCCCCAATCCATGATTTAGGCCAAGGGGCTACTATTTATTCTTGCAAGGCTCCTCCTATGGTTCATTGGATAGATATAATTACTAGAGCCTATAAGTTCAGTTTGCTTGAATTCTAGCATACCTTTTGCAAGCCATGGCACACTTATATAAATTAAAAAATTGAAATGAAACAAAATAAGGAAAAAATAATAATTTAGTAGTGCTTAAGTTAATCCTTGCTTACAATGTGTAATCAATGGAATTATGGAAGAGTCTAATCATAGAAATTGAATAAAAATGAAAGCATTTATATAAAAGCCAATTAGAATTATGCATCCAATGTTTAATAAATTTGAGTTGATGACATTAAGCTTACACATTTGGCACAAACAAGTTATGTCCAACACTATTCCTTTCCAAGAATACTGAACACTATATTCATTGGGCACCTTAAATAAGCACTATTAGTAATGTAAACACCCTTAGTAAGCACTATCAGTAACACCCTCAATAAGCAATGTCAATAGTAAAAGCACCATCCTTAAGCACTATTAGCACATAAACACCTAAATGAACACAATTACTAACATAAGCACTATTAATAAGTATTGTCACCAGTGAAAGCACCTTCCTTAAGCAACATTAGCCATAAGCACCCAAGTAAGCATAGTCAGTAACATAAGCATTGTCAACAATCAAAACACCTTCCTTAAGCAACATTAGCACATAAGCACCCAAGCAAGCACAATTAGTAATATATGCACTATTAGTAAGTATTGTCAATAGTCAAAGCACCTTCCTTTTAAGCAACATTAACACATAAGCACCCAAGTAAACATAGTTAGTAACATAAGCACTATTAGTATGTATTGTCAGCAATAAAAGCACCTTCCTTAAGCAACATTAGCACATAAGCACTTGAGTAAGCACTATCAGTAACATAAGCACTATTAGTAAGTAATGTTAATAATAAAAACACCATTAACACATAAGCACTTGAGTAAACATTGTTAGTACATCTAAGCACCTTCAACACATAAACATTGTCAATACCCCTCAAAAACACCCCTAGCACATGAGCACTTGAATAAACATTGCTAGGAATGTATATAAACACCATGTGGACATAAGCATCTTGAATAAACATGATCATTAACATCAAAACCTTGAATGAACATTGTTAGACATTTAAACACCTCTAATAACTTAAATTCGTCAGTAATAACATAAGCACCTCGAATAAGCTCTATTAGTAACACCATTGATAAACACCGGCTGATAAACTTATATCTCCTCACCGACTACATGTAACATAATCCTTCAACATGCACACATAATTGGGTACATTCACAAAGATAATAGCCATAGGAATTGTAATCGATGTTTTGTTTTCATGTTTTTGCGTCAAAAATAATATTAATATTGCACTTTTAAAAATATGTTTTAATGATAATGTTCTTAATATATTGTGGAAACATGTACAATAATTTGAAATGAATCTAATGAAATTTGAATTTTCAAAAACATTTATTGATCATTGTAACCAATGTTTTACAATGCTTTTATTGCTTGAAAAAACTCATAAATGACTTTCAAAGGACTTGAAAATGACAATTTTGGAGAGTTTTCTAAAACACATATTCACTTAAAAATCTTATGTAACATATTTTTGAGTCAAAATGACTTTCTTATGAGTTTTTGCAACTTACGAATGGAATATTTATAGTATATACACAATGCCAAAACATGGCATTTATGACTACATTTACGACTACAAAACTAGTTGTAAATGCCACTAATCGCCAAAATGGTCACAGTTGTAACCACCATTGTGACTACACCTACAACTACAAAATATTATTTTATAAAATATATGTGTATATAATCAAATTATGTATATTTATAATATAATATGATATAATATTAATATTTAAATATATTTTCGAATATTGATTTTACAAAATAATTATTCATTTATTTTGATTATTTATATATCATATACATATGGGTTGTACACGAATCGTATAATCGTATATACAACCGTGTAAAAAATTATTATATTATTTGTTATTATACAAACCATTGGTCAACAAAGTCATTATATGTCACAAGTTTTGATCCTTAGATTTCCTTGAATTGGTCCAAAGCCCTTCCCATCAACCTGCCACATCCCATGTGACACAATGTTGTCACATAAAAAGTTTATCATTTTCCAATGTTTGAATGTATAAAAATACAAAGTTTAATTTCTTTTCCAATACTTAATCAAATGAACATATGAATATAAATGATTAAACTTTGGAGCATAATCTACATATATGGATCAACTAAATATTCAAACAAAAAATTTATTACATAGAAAATCACTTTTGAATTTTTAAAAATTTAACATGTCTGTTATGTTTCAATACATGATAAACTTACATATATATATAATTTGAATATAAAAAATTGAATTTTTTAAAATTTATTTTGTAATTCTGAAATATGAATATAATATGATATTATAATATATTATATGTATATATTATTATGTATCATATGTATATAATATACATATACATATACATCTATTCAATATTTATATTTTATATATGAATATTTAATTTTCATTATATCATTTAATTTAATAATCATATATTAATTCCAATTCTATATTTATTTTCAATATATTGTAAGTTAATTAATAGAATTGATATTAGAAAAAAATATTACCAATTAATTTTATTAATTTTATTATGATCCAACTACTTAACATAACATTATAATTGTTCTGGTTTTTCATTATTTCAATTTTTTATAATTTTAAATTTATTAAAATCAACATATTTAACACAATATATATACATAAATATGCAATCTTATATGTTTAAAATATATACATAATACAATAAATATTTTGTAACAAATTAAAATTTCAAAAATTGTAAATTATATTTAATCATATTTTTCTAAAAGGTCATTTTATATATAAATTTAATATATTGTAAATTTTTGGTTTAAATAGCATAAAATTGTTTGAATTATTATTTTTTGTTATTAAAATAAGATATTTAAATTAAACTTGACTAGACTAAAGCTAATGTTCATTAATTTTGTTTAATTTTGGTAAAGTAATATAAATGAAGATAAAGTAGGTTATTATGGCTAAAATAGGAATTTTTAAAAATATTTTGATAAACTTGGTTAAACTTAGTTAAGCTTGGTTAAATGAAAATACAGTTCTCTAAACTAAATGATTTTGGTTAAACTTGGTTAAACTTAGCAAAATTTTATTTAAATTTGATTAATTTTTGTTGAAATTGAATAAATTTGGTTAAACCCCTAAAAAACAAAGTTAAATTTGGTTATGTATAAATTAGGCTAAACTTGGATAAATTTAAATATTTAGGTTAAAATTTGATATTGAAATTAAATTTGGTTAAAATTGACGAAATCAAGTTACATGAAAGCACCTAGGCTAAACATGGTCAATTAAACTTGGTTAAATTTGAATTTAAAAATAAAATAAAAATTTAATGTATTTTGTTGGAATTGAAGCCAACTAGGCTAAATTGAGTTAATTAATCTAAACTTGGCAAAATTTAGCAAAATTTAAATGTTGCTAAAGTTGGTTACATTTGGTTAAACTAAATTAAATTAGCTTTCATATGTTAAAATATGTTACATTAAGTTAAAATATAAGATTATTTATAATAAATTAGGTTATTTAGGCTACTTAAGGTGAACTAGCCTTAGGTGGATTAAATTAGGATTGATTAACTTAAAATAAATAGATTTCAATTAAACTAGGTTTAAATCAATTCATATTAAACTAGGAATTATTTAAATTGCATTAAATTAAGGTAAATTAAACTAAATTAGGTTTTTACTACAAATTTGACCATGTTGATATGGATTTAAATTATTTTTTTAAACTTGCTGAAACAAAGTCAAGTAATTACTTTAATATGGTTACATTAGTTCTATACTCATATTTGTAATCATAATTACTTCTAGTTATAATCATAGTCATATTTGTAATCACAAACTCATAATTATGACTATAGTCGACAAAATGACTATGACTCAAATCCACTTACAACTACCTGATTATTTTGGGCAATACTCACAACATGTCTTAGTCATAGAAACCACATTTTGGTGGCAGTGATACCAAGAATCTTTCCAAATAAGTAGTCACTAAAGTCCTTATTAAGGGTGCATCTTCGATTCCTTATTTTGTGAATGTATTCAATTCTTAAAAATAACATCAGTGATGCTATGGAATTCACCACCAATAGCATAGATTCCAAGCTCTTTGTGTAATGATTATTTCAATTCATCCCATAATGCATCTATCTACATTGTAGTAACAAGCAATTCCAAGTCTTCATTTCGTTCACAAAACCAAAACTAGACCACCACTTAGGGTTGAGCAATTCTCCACAAACTAAACATTTGTTATCATCCTTTATCATTTCACCCAGACAAAATGGGTGATACATATTCTTCCAAAAAGTCACTGTAATGTCATAATAGTTATACCCACCCGAAAAAACCTATATGGCTTAACCATGATGGCACAACTTGAATCTTTATGATAGGGTAGGTAGGGTGCAACATTGGTTTTTCTGGCCAAAATGAGGTCCCCCCCCCCTCTTTCCATGCATCTTAATTGTTGATGAATAGCAAGTCATTGTTTTCCTAAATCTACCAAATCCTTCTTCACCTTAGTGATGTTAGCTTCGACTTCCCAATGGTCCAACTTTGTATCTTGAAACACATCTTCACCTTGTGTCGCCCTTGATTTTTTGTCTAATAGTAGGGCTTTAGTGGTGTCAAAATCTTTATGTGTAATTTGTTGTTGATGAACAAACAATTCCAGATCTAACTTTTCTTGCTCACCAACATCGTTAAAAACCTAGCACAAAATGCAGAACAATGAATATTAAACACCACCAAAACAAAGTTTTAACCTAAAATATGAAAGCATTCAATGAAACCAATGCACCACATTTTGAACTTAAGCCTACTCTTTCAATAGCTTCACTTGATTTGTGAGCTTCAGTAGTCTAGATTTAGATAAATCAAAGCATTTTTGGGCCTCGACTATAACAACCTTGTAATCATCCATGTTATACCACAACCTTATCAACCTTTTTGAAAACTTCCTTGCCTCCCCTTCAAGAATGACAACTTTTTGTTCCAAGTTCTTAAATAATTCATTCAAAAAACAAACAAGATCTTGCACCCTAGCTATTTCTCCTAATGGGACACCATACTTGGACAAATTGTTGCCTTGCTTTTAGTGCCTTCTAGAATTATAGAACTTTTGCACACAACATCACTTCTGTTTTGTAAGATATATTTCCTCCACTAAACTCAACACATCTAAAGACTTATTACTTCTTGTCTTTTCTACAACCACCCTATGGGCCTTTTCTTTTGCAATCGATGTAGCTACTTTTACCCAAGTTATATCAAACCTTTTCACTTCTGCTATGTACCCCTTCACCACCCATGACATGAATTCATCGTTTGTGACATTGGAGGAGCCATAGATCTTGCTGCACAAATTTAACAACTCTTTCCTAGTGTTAGCATGGAATTGGGTGTTTGTAGTTTTGAACTTTGATATTTTGTTGAATACCTCTTTTATGTTCAGTAGTAATATCACACTTAGGATTAATTCATGTATCATTCAAATGCCTAACCTTGACAAATAAATCCTATGTCTGAACTGCATACTCTACATTTTCCCATTTTGGCTTGTGGTGTACATCCATGTTTTTAGCCATATTTGTTGTAAACCCTAATCCGAGTAAGACAAAAAAATGCCTTTGAGCTTTGGCTTACAACTCTTTGTCTTTCTTGTTTTGTGTAAATCTATAAGAAATGGATTCAATGCATAAACAAAGCAAATAATGCAAAGAAACATTTGAAAGAAAAGAAAATTCACCAAGAGTTACCAAATTGATGACAAGGGTGTGCATGTGTAGCAACGAAGCAATGACCTTCTTAATTATCAATGGTGCATTTCCCCATGTGGTGCATTATTCCTCCATTCAAATTATAGGTGTCTTCATAGGAGTGCCTTCATAATAGGTGGTTTGTAGGCTATTTTTGAATAGAAGGAAAGTCCATTCCTGCCTTACACTTTGATAAATGAAAATCATCATTGATAATTTTGTTGGGAGTTCTTAGTAGGACTGCCTGAGGACGTCACTTTTGGTTCCTTATAACATGATTGGACCCCATTCTACCTATTAGGATGAACAACAAGTTGAAAGAATTCAAGGAATTATTACTAGACAATACACTACTCAAAGTGCAAAATCAAAGCCTTGGGAGATAAAAACCCCAAGTGGAAGGAGTGGTGGCAAACCATTCAAGAGTTCACTGAAGAGCGGATTCGAAAAAGCATGGAATTTTCATGCTCTGATGAATAGGGTTACCAACTAGAACTACAAGTATATCAAACCACTTTTCCTAACTTCAAATACAAACCCCTTAGTTTTGTATATGTGGAAATTAAAACCAGTAGTAGAACACTAACAACAACATTTGTGGTACAACTTGTTGCCAATATTAAAACAATTAGTCCATTAAAAGGTGGAACATGTTTAGAGATCGTACCTTTACATGTTCATATTTTTACCATACATGTTCAAGTCACCACTGTTACTACTAAACTTATGAGAGGTGGTGAAAAATTTGTCAAGGAATAGGTTGAACCTTTCGATCCTTCATTTACTATACTAGATAGTGGAATAGGACCCTTGGAGTTCTTATCTACTAGTTTACTTTTGACCCCACACCAAATAGGTATAGGTCATGAGATTATTTTGATTTCTAGTACCTTGCATGCTTTCAAGGTATTCACAACACCCATAGCGACCTTTGAAGAAACATTTGATCGATAGAGGATTATAGCATTAACAGGTCATTAGATTTTGAATCAAAACTAAACTTGTGGAGGAAGTAGGTGCTAAATCTATTGAAAGAACCATCAATCAACTGTTTACAAAAGACTATGCTAACCTAGGATTTTGAGCTTCAAACACTAGTAGAATTCAACCAAAATGTAACCATTCCATTTACAACTACATGCGACTTATAGTCGTTTGCAACTAGATTTGAGAATATTTGCAAGTACAAGACCAACTTTCAACTATTTTGGTCATTTTCACAACTATGATGCAACTATTAGAAATTTCATCCTATTGATTGCATCAATTTTACATTTATTTTCATCCAATAATAGGTTGATATGTCCCATTAGTTGCAATAGTCACCAAATTAGTTACATCCTAAAGGTATTCTACAATGACATAAAGGTGTATTTTAATGTATGTACCAAAATTATATATATATAATATGCATACATATGTATATTGATCATATAATGACTATCAAAAATAATATTTGAACTTTGAATTTTTTTATGAAATTTGATATTTCAATTATGAAAATTGTTATTTCAATTGTTTAAAACATTATTTGAATTTGAAAATTTTGATTTGAATATGATATTTTCAATTTCAATTCAAAAAGACTTATTTGATCTAAAAATTGATTTTGAATTCTAAATTAATATTTTCGAATCCAAAAATTAGTATTTCAATTCAAAAAATTATAATTGATCATAAAATTGGACATTTTAATTTTGAATATTTTTATGTGAATATGAAAATTTATATTTCAGCTCTGAAAATTTTTCATTTAAATTTTAAACAATCATTTAATTCGAACTTGAAATTTAAATTCAAAATTATTATTTAACATTCTCAAAATTAATACTTCAAGTCTGAAAATTAATAATTGAATCTAAAAAAAGACATTTCAGTTTTGGATATTGTTATTTGAATATGAAAATTAACATTTCAATTCTGAATTTTTTAATTTAAATTCAAAAAACTTATTTGATCTAAAAACTGATATTCGAATTCTAAATTATTATTTTCCAATCTAAAAACTATTATTTCAATTTTAAAAAAAATTGAGGCTAAAAATTGGCAATTTGATTTTAAATATTTTTATTTGAACTTGCAATTTGATATTTGAATTTTTAAGTTTAAAATTTAAATTTTAAGAAATTATTTCACTTGAAAGTTGAAATTTGAATTCCAAATTATTATTTTGGATTTTCAATTTTAATATTTCAATTCAGAAAATTATTGATTGAGTTTTAAAATGGAAATTTTAATTTTGAATATTATTATTTGACTCTGAAAATTAACATTTCAATTCTGAAATTTGTTATTTAACTGCAAAAAACTTATTTGATCTAAAAATTGATATTTGAATTCTGAATTACTATTTTGGAATCTTAAATTTATATTTTAATTCAAAAAATTATTGCTTGAGTTTCAAGGGTTTTTTCTACTAGT
>Ga0209611_10008415_pt1 | contig 16140 bp, 17 predicted proteins | sample S1TSphgellanicum_3_FD_187693 | JGI IMG/M metagenome (GOLD analysis project Ga0209611, IMG submission 187693) | Host-associated microbial communities from peat moss isolated from Minnesota, USA - S1T2_Fc - Sphagnum magellanicum MG (SPAdes) (version 2) | ecosystem: Host-associated > Plants > Peat...
GGGATAATGTTTTTGATAAAATGTGTTGTGGAAAACCTTTAAGGCCTAGGCACACTATGTAGCTCCATGCATTTGGAACAAGAGGATTATGCAAGGGTTAAAGGATGGATTAAGATGATATTTTCAAGTTGAATTCACAAACATAACAAACTGTGTAAACCAAAAAAACAACATGGTTAATACATGTAAAATCAAAATGGTGGATGAATGAGTTAAATGTTAACACAAACTAATAACATTCATCATAATTTGAACTTGAGTGGAATCAACATTATCCTCTCTATGCAACTCCCACATGGATTACATTGAAATGGTCATTTTCCTCAAGATTCCCAAATGGAAATCCCAAAATTGGGTCATTGTTTGTTTTGATTTTTAAAGCATCATAGCTACTTTAAATGATCTTTAAATTCAACAATTTAAGGATTAGTTTTGTACCCCTTGGAAATATATTTTCAACATGATATTAAACTTCTTGATTATAATTGATTTTCTCCCTTAAATCTCATTTAAATGGTTGAAAGTAAATTTAGCAATGACTCCCAATCCTTCAAATGGTCATGACTTATGATACCAATTTTTATTGAAACAATGTGATCTCATTAAAGTTATCCATAAAGTTTTTTTTGGGACCACCCCCATTCTAGCCTTTCTTTTAATTTCATCCTTTACTTTTGGTTATTTGTAAAATCCCCATAATTAGGAATGAAATAATGAAATTGAAGACCAATGATATAAATTAGGGATAGAAAAGAATTTGAATTTTGTTTTAAACATTTTTTTTGGAGGTTTCTATCTAAAAGACTTTTAGGGTTTGCATTTTTTGGGCATATTTTTGTTGTTTTCACTACAAAATTACATTGAAGTTTGCTCTGTGGACTACATAAGATGACTTTAAATGTTTCTTCTACATGGAATTATATAAGCGAACCTTTTCAGCTTTGTGCTTTTAAGGTTATTCATATCACAACATTTTCACTTGTGAAAGTTCTTTTGATTTTGGATTGTCCTTTCAACTTTTTTATTTTTTAAATTTTATTATTATTATTTTATATAAAGGCTTTTAAGTTTTTCTTATCATTCTAGGGTTTTTTGGAAAGCTTTTGTATGGGCTTTTATTGGGGTTTTTGAAGGGTATCTTCTTGTGGTCCATGGTTTTTTCTAGCAATGATGTTTTATCAAACATGGGTGATTTGGGTTTTTTTTTTAAAGTAACGACAAGGAGATTTTTTAGAAGACTTGTATGTAACATCAAATCATGTTTGCAACAATAGTCGCAAGTATTAACATGTTCAAGTTCATTAAAAAAATGAAAATTTTAAAAATTCGATTATTTTTATCTAACATAATCATAATGTCAAATAGTGCCACATTCAAACAGATTTATGGAAAAAAGGATAAAATCTAAATATAATTAATTTTTTATCTAACATAATTGTAGTGTCACATAATGTCATTCAAATAAGTTTTTGGGGAAAAAAATGAAAATTTTCCAAATTTGATTGCTTTTTATCTAGTATATTCATAATGTCACATTTAATGAAATTTCCTGAAAAATAATGAAAAATTTCCAAATTGACTATTTTTTATCTAGCACAGTCATAGTGTCACATAGTTTCACATTCAATCATTTTATTTTATTTCCAAATGCATTTGTTTTAGTTTCAATAAAGGTTTACGAACTCGAAGTAAGTGTAATTAGACTTTCAAATTTTGGAATAATCCTAATTAATAAAGGTTTACATAGGTGAATAAACTTGAAATAAACATGAAACAAGTCCAAACAAATTCTAACAACCTAAAACAAAGGTGAATAAGGTTTAAATAAACCTAAATCAAGTCAAAACAACCCTTAATGACTTGAAGTAAAAGTTAATAAAATCCAAACAATCTTGAATGAAGTCCAAATAGACTTTAATGAATCTAAAAAAATGAATAAGGCTTAAACAAACTTGAATTAAATATAAAACATGTGAATTAAATCAAAGCAAACCTAAATTAAGTCCAAATTAAAGTGAATTGGGTTAAAAAACCCCTTTAAAAGGATGAAACGGAGTTTTCCAATAAAAGATAGACCTTAATTCAATAATGTTTTGGAGGTGCCAAAATTCACAAAAACCTTCAAGAGGATGCAATTCAACCACCAAATAAAATATTGACCTTACTTTAATGTTTCAAAGGTGTCAAGATTCATAAAACTTTCAAAAAATGGAATTGAACTACCAAGGAAAAGATAAAATCTCATTGGATGTTGCAAAAATGCCAAGAATCACAAAAACATTTAACATTTTGGAATTGAGTTCATAAGTAAAGGACAAACCTTCATTAAAGTTTTAGAAATGCTAATAATGATAAAAACATTCAAAAGGATGAAATGGAGTTGCCAAATAAAGGATAACCCTAATTCTTAGTTTTAGAAGTTTCAAGAATTAAAAAAACCTTCATGAGAGTGAATGTTGGAAACTTGATCTTCATCTTCTAATGGAGAAGGGTGGGCATTTATTCTTCTTGCTCTATATGACATCTTCCACAATTTACACGCCATTTTTTTTGTTCTTCCTTGGAGTTTGTTGCTAATGAAAGCTTTTAAAACTTTTCACCAAGATGTCATAAAGCTTTCATTTATCCTATTTACACATTTCGATGCTATGATGCCTTTGTGCTTGCATAAAATTTGAGTAGAAAAAAAACTTGCACAAAGAAAAAAAAAACTAGTGAAAGAAAGTTCACACTATCTCCTTCACATACACACAACAAAGAAGTGGAATAGGGGACCAAACTAGTTTTTGCTCCAAATTTGGTGCATAAACTAGTTTCATCTTTTGTTATCTTTGTAAAATTTTCATTCCACATTACAAGTTTGATATTCAATTATGCTAAAACTAACTAACCTTGCCTTCAACTATGGGACTTGGTAGATAATTTTGTTGTATTGTAGTCTATTTCAAGACCTTTTCAACATGGTTTAAAGATAACCCAACTTGGAAAAGGTTTACTCTTCAAACCTTAGCTCCATCCAAAGATTTGAAACACCCTAGGACTCTCAAATCCCAAAGTGGGACAACTAAAAAGTTTTGGGAATGCTTCCTTTTGAACATCACACATTTAAATTTCATGTGGGAGTTTGTTTACATTCTTTTGCATTTGCTTCACTCCTTGACCCTTTCTGTGGCCCAATTTTAAAAGAAACCTTGTGTATTCTTTTATTTTAAAAAATATATTTTCTTGGACCCATCTTAATAGTTTGTTAGGCATTCATGTTAAAGTTATGACATGTAACCTTTGAGACTAGCCATAAAATAATTCACAACACTCTAACTCATTTGGCATTTAACCTCACAAGTTTACACATGTGAAACTATTATTTGAGGGATTCATATTTTAAAAATATATATAACAAAAATTTAATAATAGGCCAAATATTCAAAGTGTCAATATAGGCTTCATGATTGATTCCAAAACTTGTATTGAACAAAAAAATTAATTACATAACTTTGAAATGTATTATATAATTTATTATGTGTTAAATTATTATATGATGTAAGACATGAAGTGGATATGCTTCATATTTAATTAACGGTTCTAATTAAAATGAACTGATGAAATTAGAATGATCAATATAATTCAAAACTAGTTCATGGGGGATTTTAAGGGGTTGAAAATGGTTAGGTTTTAATCTAAATTTGAACTTGGACTTTGTATGTGAGGAACGCATACATTTTTGACATATATATTTTTAATATTCTTGATTTTGGTTTTAGGAGAATAGATCTTCGAGTTTTTTTCCTTTGCAATTACATAATTTTTCCATTGATTATTTGTTGATACATGCTTGAATTTATTTTTTTAATGAATGAAGAAATAAAGTGATATTTTACTGGTCTATAACATATGTGTTGTGGGACATTAATTTCATATAATTTGTTATTTGTCATTAGAACCTAATTCAATGTGAGCATGATTTTGATTTTTTTGCATTTGGGAAACTTTATTCTCATGGTTTGACTTTAGAATCTTATTTTTCATGTTTCAAGAAAATTCACTTGCAAATCACAAAAATCCAAGTTTAAAAACACATAAACTACTAGGTTGTTCTTCCTGTTGGGTGTGCATGTTTTCATATTGACTCTGTTAATTTTGATAAGGTTCAACATCAACCTTGTAGTGCATGACAAGCCTCCTATTAAAATATCATATAAGTTTGTGGTTTTAAGAATTCAAAAACGTTACTTATGCCAAAGTAATGTTTTGAAATTATGAAAAACCTTGTAATGTTCGAAAAGTAGCATACCAAACCAACATTGGTAGATTCCCACTAGATTAAAAATTGCACGGTATTCAATCTTGGGAATGATTTTTTAAGCTAAAATAACTCTTCAAACGTATCCGTAAAGTTACCCTGTCTTCACCCTGTCTTTGGGCCTGCTTTCACCCCCTATCCACTCTTTCAGTGGTATCCACAACGCAAAGAAATTTTAGTAAATCTCAGTATGAAATGCTGAAACTTGGCATTTAATGCACAAGGTTCGAGACTAATTAAAGTAATTGTACAGGTAGGAGCAGTGAAAATATATGTAACAGCAGTGGAGGCGCTCAGGAAAAATGAAAGACCGGGGGGAGCGGGGAGGGGTGTAACTCAGTTTACCACCAAAATTGGTAGAAAACTAGTTTAGGTCCCATTTATTTTGCTTTGTAAAACTTTCATTCCCAGTTACACGTTTGATGCCATATTATGTGGAAATTGGCCAATCTCGCCCCCTGATCGCGAGACTTTACAGATAACTCTCTTATGTGTGAAACCTGGATTCACTTTTGTCAACCCCCGCATGCGCCCAGGAATAGATATACCATTGCCATGTGAGCTAAATGACAACTGCCATGTCTTGATAGTGTTTTTTAAAAATTGGGTCATGCCGTTAGGCAAGGATTTATGAATTCACAATAATGGACTATCAATTATTTGCTTGAAGGATGTGTGTTCATGAATGAACCAATTTTGAGTTGAGTTGAAGTTTTAGACAATTATGTGGTTGATCGATCTGTGTTTTTAAATGAACCCATCTTGAGTTGAGAGTTGTTGTCTTGTTAGACTATGATTTGCTTGAAGGATGTGTGTTTATAAATCAACCCAGCTTGAGTTGAGTTAGAAGTCTTATAGACTATTATGTGCTTGATGGGTTTGCGTTTATAAATCGTTTCATTTTGACTTGAGTTGAAGTCTCTTAGACTAGTATTTGCTTGATGGATTTGTGTTTATAAATGAGCCCATTTTGAGTTGATTTGATTGAATTTGAGTTTGAGTTGAGCTGAGTTTGGTGGAGGTGTTGCTTTGTGAGAATCCATTTTGGATTAGGTTGAGAGATTTTGGACTCTGAGAGAGAGAGAGAGAGAGAGAAGATGGAAGGATTGGGTGTGTGTGTTTTTAGTGGGAATTGTGGAGGAATTTGGTAGTGTCTTTTTTCCTTTTATGAAGGTGTTTAAAAATTAGGGTTTGAGTGTGGTGAAGAGATTGGGGTTCGGGGGGAGGGAAGAGAGAAGATGGTCATGAGAAGAGTTGGGAAATATGAAGTGGGACGTACCATTGGGGAAGGCACTTTTGCCAAGGTGAAATTTGCACAGAACACAGAAACGGGGGAGAGTGTAGCCATGAAGGTGTTGGACAAGGAGACAATCCTCAAACATAAAATGGTGGATCAGGTACAGTTTCAATCTACAAATGGAACTTTTCTCGAGTTGGAATTTTCTAATTTTAGGGTTTAAGTTTGTGATGAATTTGTGACCAAGGTTGTGGGTATTTACGTTGTGGCATTTTATGTGTGTGTGGTGATGCCTTGGAACTTCTCTCACAAGTTCCAAATTTTAGGGTTTAATTTTGTAATGATTTTGTGACTGAGGTTGTAGGTATGAATGTTGTGGCATTTTGAGTATGTGTGTGTGTGGTGATGCTTTGGAACACCTCTCACAGTTTCCAATTTTAGGGGTTAAGTTTTTGGTGATTTTGTGATGAAGGTTGCAGGTACTAATTTTGTGACATTTTGTGTATGTATATGGTGATGCCTTTTTTACCTCCTCTATTATTACAGATCAAGAGGGAAATATGCATTATGAAGCTTGTGAGACATCCCAATGTGGTTTGCTTGCATGAGGTATGTGTGCACATGCTGCCGAAACCTTCATCTTGAATTTGCATAGAAGCAAAAGATGCTAGGATCACAGTGTTTGATTGTTGGTGATACGCACATGCCAAAACTTTCATGTCAAATTTGCATAGGAACAAAGGTGCCGGGATCAACAATGTTATGTTGCCGGGGCACACATACCAAGACCTTCATCTCAAATTTGCATAGGAGCAAAAAATGCTAGGATCAACAGCATTTGATAGTCAGCAGAAATTGTACTAACATCATAAATGAATAATTTATGTTGTCTACAGGTGCTTGCAAGTCAGACCAAAATTTATATCATCCTTGAGTTTGTCAAAGGGGGGGAACTTTTTGACAAAATTGTAAAGCTTCAGACTGGACTCATCACTCCTCTGCTGGGTTTTTCTTAATCTGTTAGGGTTAGAGGTGTAACACTTTGATGTGTTTGTATGGCAATTTGTTTGAGTTGTTTACAACTGTTCCAAGAAATCAACTAAAGGGTTTTCGACTGCTGATGGGTTTGCAGGTGCATCAAGGCAGATTGAGTGAAATCGAATCACGCAAATACTTTCAGCAGTTAATTGATGCAGTTGATTTTTGTCACAGCAAAGGTGTCTCTCACCGAGATTTGAAGGTACTAAACTTGACATGCTGGACACTGTGGAGAAGAAGCTTAGTGGCCTGTGAGATGTACACTATTGTGAGCTGCATGATGATCATCTTTTCACTGTGTGAAAATATTGGGTGCTTGCAGCCAGAGAATCTTCTTTTGGATTCAACCGGAAATTTGAAGATTTCAGATTTTGGTTTAAGTGCACTTCCACAGCAAGTTAGGGTAAGGCACCCACCTCAACAAAGTGGGAGCATGGGTTTTCGGTTTTTGTTGCAGAGCTGTTCTCTGTGCAGAAACCAGGAAATTCCCATAAACCAGTTCCTTTTTGTCTCTGGTTTTTGTCCAACTGAGATACCTAAGAGTGGGTTTTATCTCTTTCTGCTGCTGTAGGAGGATGGTCTTTTACACACCACTTGTGGCACACCAAACTATGTTGCTCCTGAGGTACGTGAGTGATTTTAGGGACTAAATTTTTCTCTCCCTTGTTCATCACATGCCATTGCCCACAATTCAAGGACGGACAATCTTGGATTGCTCTATATCAGTAACCCAGTTCCCAAAGTAACAAGTGGAAAATCATTTGAGTTTTGTTCATGGAGGATTTTCATTCTGCAAGTCACAGTGCAGAGTTTGGGAAAAGCTGGAGTTAAGGGTAGTGGTGTACATGGCCAATTTGGTAGGTGTGCTTGAGCAGTGTAGGTGTCTGAGGATCTGGGATGGTTGGTCATGGGGCCAGGTCCTTAACGACAAGGGCTATGATGGTGCAGTGGCTGACATCTGGTCTTGCGGAGTCATCCTTTATGTTCTGATGGCTGGATTCCTCCCTTTTGATGAGACTGATCTGCATACACTCTACCGCAAGGTGGGTTCTTTGCTCTATTTTGTCATTCATCATGCTCTATTATGAGTTGCCATGTGCTCAGCTTCTCTGAGGTAGATGGTTTTTTTCAAAAGTTGGGAAGCTTGGAAAGTTAAAGAATGTGGGCCCTATGCTTCTGTAGCCAAAGGAAAACCCGAGCGGTGCCCTTTTTCAATCAAGGAGGGTATGTTTTTCATTGTTGGGGGTTGCTGTCTGGTGCTTTTTTCAGATTCAACTGGCTGAGTTTTCATACCCATTTTGGTTCTCATCAGGAGCCAAAGCTTTGATCTCAAAAATTCTGAACCCACGACCAAATATGGTTAGTGATCTGGATGTGACCTGTACACTGATGGTGGTCACTAAGTTTCAGTTATTTCCTCAATTTTCAGATTCTAGGAATCCATCTGAATCTGAACCTTCTTTAGATCCTAGGCTGTTAGGGGAATTTCAGGTTTCTTAGCACATACTTGGAGCAAGAGACCACAGTAAGATTCTACCCCTGCTAGGCCAAATGGGTTGTGGTGTTTTAGACACAGAATGCTGTACATGTGAGAGTACTTGTTAGTCCGTAGTGAATTGTGCAGTGGGGATTCTTATGGCTCCACCACAGAAATAGATAATGATGTGTTGCAAACTTGTGCAGCGCATCAATGTGGCAGGGATTCGGAATGATGGCTGGTTCAAGAAGAATTATCTGCCTGTGCATATGCATGAGGATGAAGATGTTAGTCTTGATGATGTCCAGGCTGTCTTCAGTGACTCTGAGGTTAGCCAGGCCTTCTTCTCATGTCTGTTACAGTTTTTTGTCTGTATGGCCTGTCAGGAATATGAAAGCTACTTGATCATCTGGTTAAGTTATTTGTGGGTTAAGAGGGGATGCAGGAAATGTATGTCAAAGTACAGAAAGAGGTCAAAGACTCTGGACCATCTATGATGAATGCATTTGAACTGATCAGTCTTTCACAAGGACTCAACCTTTCTGCTTTATTTGACAGACGCCAGGTGAGTTCACAAGTTTTATATAATTTATTGTTCTTCTTTCAATCAGAGGTTGATTTTCAGAACTTGAGAAGTTGTTGGTCATGAGTGGTTGGAGGGATTTGCTTGAGTGGATGTCATCCCAAGAAGAGAAAAGAAAGAGGTTGCATTTTTATCACCAATTCTTTGTGCAGGATCATATCAAGCGCCAAACACGATTCACTTCAAAAAGACCAGCTCAGGATATTATTGCTCGTATTGACACCTCTGCAAAGTCAATGGGTTTCAGTGTTCAAATCCGCAACTACAAGGCATGGATGATTTGAAAATTCCTGTAAATGATTTGATGGGTTGCTGCCTCATTCCTTGAAATTCCATTCTTTGTAGGCCCAGAACTGATTTCTTTGCAAAAAATAATTTACTGAATCATGGTGCATTTGGATGTGGGTTGAGTCCAACTGCAGGGAGATTGGGTTGTTAGCCATTGACTGGCTTAATGGTTGTGCAGATGAGGCTGGAGGGGCTTAGTGGAAATGCTGGCCAGCTTGCTGTTGCAATCGAGGTGATTACTGCCCAAGCCTGTCATTGTCCTTCAGATCACACTAGTTGTGAATTATATGCTACCTGGAGTTCTAGCCAAACTCATGAATGGGTTGAAATGTGACAGAAACTCAGGGTGTACTGGTTGCCTGAAATTTTAAGCAGATTGTTACATACTTTTATCTACACCCACCATTGGGAGCTGATGAAGTCAGTGGGGAGTAGTGGCAGCTTAGTCACTGCTGCTCCTGATGAAAGGGTGATGGTCTGATGCTTTGTGAGTGACTTCACAAGGTTATGACTTCACTTATATATTCTTGCCTTTGTTATTTTGGTTTGGCTTGAAGTGACAGAATAGTTACTATATAGTGTTATTGTGAATTTTCTTTGCATTTGTTGTGAATTGTACGCTGTCCCTGGAGTCTTAATTGTGTATTATGTGGCAGGTATTTGAAGTTGCTCCTGCATTGTTCATGGTTGAGCTACGCAAGGCAGTTGGTGACATGTTGGAATACCACAAGGTATACCCAGCTAGACAACACCGCACTGTTTTCCAGTGCTCTAATAAAGTTGTGTGTACAGTTGATGAATTTGTGGTGGGGTTTTTTCTTTCATGCTGATGCTCTTTTTTTTGGACACCTGTGCAGTTTTACAAGAACTTGTGCGCACAGCTGAAGGATATTATCTGGAAATCCGTTGTAGATGAGGAGGATGACAAGGCAATGATGGTCAAGACAGTCAGTATTGGAAACATATTTTAACCCCCTCAACACCACATGTGACCATTTTGCTGCACTAAACAGCAACAATGCGTTTTGGTAGGATGTTCATGAGGCATGTGCTTGGGATGGTGATATGGGTGCCTGTGTTGTCAGCACACCGGAGTGTCTCGACAGATTGTTGCAGGTATTGAGTAGAGTGTGCCCTGAGTTTTTCATGTACTTGAAATGATTGAACCGTCTCTTCCAATAAGGTAAGGAGAAGAAAACAAAGGTTGGGTTGTGAATAGATGTCTGTTTTGTTCATAAGATTATGTGTTGGTATAATTACAATCAAACAATCCATTGCTTGGTCTATGGAGTTGTCATTCTGAAGTGAAGAGATTGGGTGGTATACAAATTGAACAATCCCATTGTTTGGTCAACAGAGGTTGTCATCTTGAAGTTAGAGAAATTTGGTTGTATTATTACTTGAACAGGATAGAAAACCATTCTTCGAATTTGTTATTGTTTGATCAAAGGTCATTGTAATTTCTGGACTTTGGCCTCAACCCTAAACCCCTAAACTTTTTTCTTCCTGCGCACATCATTTAGCTTATTAAATGCTTTTTGTTACTTGTATCCTAGAGTCTTTACATTCTCACTAGATGCCATGGACACATGTATGCATTGCAGAAACCATAATTACCAGCTGTTGGGACCTGATGACAATTCCTTCCATAACTCACACCAACAAATACTCTGGTTCTAGTACACACTGAGGATGATACCAAATGCATACACCAAAATTATAAATCATATTTTTCACTGTGTACCATAAGTAATTCTTCAAACATAGATCACACTGAAATTTATACTGACAGCAAATTTTCCACTACCTATTGTAAGCAATTCTTGTAAATAGATCACACTGTAAATCATATTGACACCCCTATTTATGCAGCAGATTCCTCATTACCTTCAATAATGAATTCTTAGTGAGCTTCCACATAGACAGATTGGTACCTTTCTCTTTCACTATTTCAAGCTCTCAACCCTCCCTATCTCAAGGAGGTCAACAAGAACAGCTCAGGTACAGGCCATCATCTGACTGATCAGAGTGAAGTACATAAATGCCATTTCAGTAAACTTTCTCAAAGCCCCAATGGTTAATCCAATTACCTTATGGCAAGTTGCAGTAGCAGCACAGCACAGCATCTGTGAGGCTGATCTAACCTTATTATAAATAAGGTCATCATCACCTTATTAGAGTTGCTAAGAAAGTTTCAGACCTTCAGATTCATCTCGAACAGCAGTGCCAAGCTGCCATAACTACCATTCACATCATCAGCTCCCAAACATTAGTGTAGGTAAGTGTAAAAATAATTCCCCAAAATTTTGGGCAAACCATCATGCAAAATCTGCATCCAGAATTTTTGTTGCATGCATTTCCAGATGCAACAGGACGATTCTTGAGAGACGAGCTAATCAAAAACTCAATAGCATCCACATTCAAGCTGCAACAAGCTTGTGAGTGTAAGCTTCATTTCATTTTTCACTTGTCCCTGTACAATGTCAAAAGTGGCACAAAGATGTCAACCAGCAAACTGTCATATTTGTTCTCAAGAACAAGAAGGCCTCAGCAGCATATTACCCAAGGATGGGTTGACTACCAGCAGCTGTTCCACTTTCCAATCTGTTGTCAACAGATCTCAATACATACACATGTTCCAATCATCAATTTGATTTACATACAACTGCACAAAAGCTTGAATAAGCATGTAAATATAGTCTATTGGCAAAATTGTGCCAACAAATGTAAGTCTCAGCATCCTGACACATCTTCTGTTTTACTTTCTTGTTTTCCTGAGTTCAATGTACCATATGAAGAATGTTCAGCATTGACCTTCAACTCTGCACAGCGCAACCAACTCCAGGACACAGTCTCAGATTGGGAATATGCATTTGTCACAGCATAGATCCCTGCCTAGATTCAGCCAGAAAGTGGCACGTTATAAAATACATGGAAGTATGTCCTGCTGATGATTGTGTGGGTTTGAGACAAGCACCTTCATCCCAGGGGGACCATCAGTGCGTGGTTCTGTCAGTGCATAGTATGCCAAGAGTTGCCCAGGTTGTCCCTGGGCACCAGGGTACACTTCAACATGCAAATATGGGCGAGACAGGGCCAGAAGTTGCACCCCTGTTTCACTGACTCGGTGGTGGCCTTGCACCCACAGATATTTCAAGGAACTTATTGCCACCACTGCAGTAGCAAAGCCTGCTTCCCCAAATGGACAGTCTCGTACTTCCAGGCGTTCCAGTTGTTGGCATCCATATGCAAGACTGGCAAGACCCATATCACTTTCCCCTGTGCTACCTAAGAGCAGCCACTTGAGATTGCGCCCATACTCTCCAATATGAGCCAGTCCCTGGTCTGTTAGTGCTCCTTGCCGCAGGTAGAGGCAAAATCGAGTTAGGTTCACACAGCCCTTCAGTAATAACTTCACACCATCATCCAGGGGCAAATCTGAAAAATTCTTGACCCTTTCTCCAAGCACAATACGGCAATCTGTGAGGTGCAAACAGCCCTGCCCCACCATGGCAAGTGCAGCATTGGTGATATCACAGACATATAAGGCCAGATATCGCAGCTTTGCACAACCTTGTGCAACAGCAACCACACCACTGTGTGATATATAGCCTGCATCATCATCCTCTACTCGCAAGCGCCTCAGCTCCTTACATGTCTTGCCCAGCACTTTCAAACCCTCATCCCCAAGAACATTAAGTACCTGCCTCCAAGAAACACCTGCCAACATCAGACTTGCCCATGCAGATCCTCAAAATTGGATGAGTAAAAGAGCCTTGCAATCTACAAAACAGTATTATGCATATTATGAGTTGCAGCGAAAACTTCACAACAGCACATTCAGGCATTCAAGGTACCTGTAATGTCAGTTCTGGCCAAATCAAACCAAAAATGACAATAACAATTGTGGTCATAACCTTGTGAGCACTACTCACAGAGTATCTGACCATCACCTTCCTTGTGAATAGCAGTGACTAGCTGCCATGATTTCCCACTCAACTTCATGAGCTCCCAACTGTGGGTGCAGATAAGAACATAATAATCTGCTCAAAATTCCACACAACCAACTACACAAATTTTGATACTGAATTCCTGGAACCAACACAAAACAGTCATGATATTGGGCTAGCACTCGAGACAGCATTAAACCAAAAAGTCAATACAATCCTCATTCAAGCTGCAACAGGCTTGTAAGGGTGAGCTTCATGTCATTTTAGTTTGGCCCCATAAAGCACCACAGCCTAAGGCATAGTGAGCCTTCATCAGCTGAAATTACACGACCGAAGTGATTCTAAGAAAAACTTGGAAATTGTAACAAGCCCAATCACTACTCAAAATTCTCTGGACCTTGAAGAGGCTCAGGTCCTTTGTGATATCTCTATAATTAAAAGAATCTTGACCTAAGAATTTAATATATTTCCACCCCACCACAGGAGGAGACCAAAATGTGTAAAAGGATTAAAAGGAAAACACTCCATGATAGAAGAGAAGTTCAGAATACATGAGAGACCTGCTTTATCAATGGAAAAACATAGAACCAACAATTTCATGAACAATCAAAGGCTTGTAAAAACCTCTGTGCTTTGCAGCAGTGTAATTGGAGAACGCCTTATATGCTGTAATCAGGTGTCAGCAGCAAGCAGGCATTTTGAAAAGCTAAACACCCACAGAGGCAGGCGTTTCACTTTTCAAAATGCTTGCAATACTTATAATTGTAGTTAGCATGACACCTAGTTGACACCTACTGGATATCACAGTAAAAACAATAAAAATTAAAAACAGCATGTTGATTTTTATGCTATGTAATACCCTCAGCCACAGGCATTACTGGAATTAGGCCTGCCTCAGCTCCACCTCACAAGGGCCCATATTCCAGTAATGCTCCCAGCCAAGGACATTACCCTACACCTTTATCATCAGTATGTCCTGCTCAGGGGAAAGAGATGTCTTAAACAAAACATTCAGGAGTGACAACAGAGCTATGCATTCAGAAGGGATTACTCAACCAAGCTTGTAACACCAAATGATGCATACACACCTGCAAGTCTTCCAGTGCGAAGCAGTGACTTAGAAGCTCACAATGGCCTCTACTGCTCAGAAGAGTGAACTTTAAGTCAAGCTTTTTCAGGTGCGCAGCCACAGGTTGAACCATTTGCAACCCAACGTCGAGCATGGCCCACAGACCCGATAAAGACGTCAGATGCTGTGGCAAGTTGATGGATACAGCCATCCCCTTCTTTTCATCCCCTAGATCATTGCAAGACCCTGTCCCGAGCTCCTTGAGAAATGGCACCTTGCTCCAAACCCCATTGAGTTCTGACATATCAATGTCGCTAATTTTAAGGGACACAAGTGACTTGCATCTTCCAGCAAGGAGTGCCAAATCTTCAACTGACACAGAGTCCAAACCCAAAACTGCAAAGTCGAGTGATTCTATAACTGAGTTGTGTTGAGCCAAAGCATGTAACCATTCCCCACCTTCATCAACTACATCACTTTCCTCTAGGCTTAGCACCTTCAAGGACCTGCACACCCACTCACACACAGAAATAAAATAAAACAAAATAAAATTCACTCAAATCATGTCGCAGACTCGTATTTCTTGCACTTGCTCAAATGGATTCATGCCACAGACTCATGTTTCTTGCACTTGTTTCAAATGGATTCATGTCACAGAATTGTATTTGTTGCAGTTGTTCAAAATGGATTCTTGTCACAGACTTATATTTCTTGCACTTGTCCAAATGGATCCATGTGACCGACTTATATTTGTTGCACTTTTTCCCATATGCGGTCATGTGCTGAAAGATCCCCGAAGTCACCATCAGCGCTCACCTGCAGGAGCGGCAGACCGGGATGAGACCCCTTGTGGTGAAACCCGAACACTTGTGCAGATGCAGCACTTGTAGTGAGGCGTTGCACGGAGCGGAAGCCAGCACCTGAAGGTCGGCGTCTCGAACCTCCAACCGCCTCAATTGCAGCGTCTTCAAGCGCTCGTAGGCTCTTGTAAGCTCCTTCAGCCACGGCTCCGCGTATCCTCCCCAATCGTGTACCAGCAGATCGTACTCTGCCGCCCGCGGCTTGCCCTTCAGATTGATACATTCCAGTTGCTTGAACCTTCTGGTGAGCGCCGTAGGTGCCACGGCATACATGTTAGCTATGGTGATATTCTTCCTGGTGTTCCCGTCTACGCGCCGCCACTGCCGACACACCAGAGAAACCGCCGCCCGATCTTGCGGGCTCTCGATCAACTCGAATATCCGGGACAGGTTCTCGTCCGACAGGGCCGCGGAAACCCGCTGCTGCGGCTGCTGTTGCTGAATCTCCTCCTGACGTTTCTTCGAGTCTCGTTCCATATCTCACCTCCCCTTCTCTTCAATCTCTCATTCTAAAAAAAAAAAGGAAAAAGATCCTCTCTGGAAACAAAACCCCGCAATCTTCCAAATGCTCACTCTGAACACATGCAAATACGTTTGAAAATAAGAAGAAAACTCTTGAAAATAGCAAAATCTTCAAGCTCTTCTTCTTCTCATCCTACAAATGCCTCCCTCAAACAGGCCCCGAAGAAAAAGAACAAAACGATTCCTTGTCTCCTCCTCCTCCTCCTCCTCACTGTCGACATATACCCGAAATCCTAGCTGAAAAAACCATGAAACATGAACCTTAATTCAAATCGTCGTCACCTGAAGCAATCCATTCTCCAACAAACAAACTGCCACTAGGTACTCAAACTCTCATTCTAGACAAGATGATTGAAGAGAGAGAGAGAGAGAGAGTAATGCATGGTCCTGGTGAAAACTCTCAACAAATCTTCAGAGGAAAAATCTTCTTCGGTTTGATCTTGTGTACATGGGGCCCTATTGGACGCCGCGATTGCGTCATCAACGTCTGCTTTTTCTCCTCTCTACACCGTCCTCCTCCTCCGTCTCTCTCTTCTCTCTCTCTCTCTCTGTCTCCAATTTCTTCGTCTTCTCCTTCGTCGTCTGCTTCGTCGTCGACAGCAAAGGCAAACATGCAAAGGAAGCCCAGGAAGCAAGGGAAAACGAAGGCAGGAAAAAAGGGGGTCAAATAGGTAGGTAGGTATGTAGGTACCTATTTTTAGGCCATTTCACAGGACACAAGGAAGGTTTTTTTTTAAAAAAATTTAAACCCTAATTTGTGGGAGAGGAAGACCTAAACAATGTTTTTTTTTGGGACAAACATTTATCTTTTCTTTT
>Ga0209611_10008416_pt1 | contig 16132 bp, 6 predicted proteins | sample S1TSphgellanicum_3_FD_187693 | JGI IMG/M metagenome (GOLD analysis project Ga0209611, IMG submission 187693) | Host-associated microbial communities from peat moss isolated from Minnesota, USA - S1T2_Fc - Sphagnum magellanicum MG (SPAdes) (version 2) | ecosystem: Host-associated > Plants > Peat...
TGGTAATTCCTCAATATTAACTAATAATTTAACTCGTGAATATTTAATTATTTTTATTTTATAACTAGTTAGACCATAATTATTGATTAATAAATATTAGCTATAACATAGTTTAGTAAATATTAATTAATTAATTAAAAATAATTACTAATATTTTAGAAATATTAACTGATATAAATTATATATATATATATATATATATATATATATATATATATATATATATATATATATATATAACATTTTAGTAATTTATTACGTAAATATCCAATTTTTAAAATTAATAATTAATAATCATTAGCTACAAACCATAACTTTTGATTATGTAATTAGATCATAATTTTATTAAAATTAAAAATTAATCAAATATTTCATAATTATTAAATAAGGAATAATTATTTATTTCATATTAATTAAATATTATTTTAGTTAGTAAGTTATTGAAAAATCATTTATGATAAATATTAGATATTTAATTTTTAAAATTTGACTTATTGAATTGTTAATTTAAAATTAATTAATGATTATTCCATATTCTTAATTAATCAATATTTATAATTCATGAATAATGATTAATTTATGCATTCTTTGCAAGGTTGATTTGTAATATAGTTAATAAATAGTCAAGCCAAAGTTGCAATAAATACATTAGTCCCTTGAATTGCATTTCATCCATCCAAATGGCATTTATCATCCACTTCTATGTTTTGTGAGTCACCAAAGTAGTTGAACACAAGATTTATGAAGTCAACACACCACCTTGGGAGGCACAACTATAAGTTATGTCATTTCTTAATCAATGTTTCGAATATAATTCAAATGTAGATCCTTTAGTTGAGATTTTACTTTCACCTATGCACCACAAGAATAGACAATTCAACTTATTTGGTAGCCCCATTTTTTTTTTAATATTTAAAAATTTGTAGTCGAAAATGTAATAAAAAATGACATGTAGCCGAAAGCAAGCTAGTTGAAAAAGGGGGTTAAATCTACAAGTGTTTCAAAAAACTAAATGCAACCACAAAGAATATCCATACCCATTACCTTTTACAGACAAGGTTTTGAACACTATTATCTTTATTCCTTCTTAGATGGATATTTTATATATCACCAAATATTTATAACACCTAAAGACATGTACAATACAACCTTTGTGATAGATTGGGGAGCTTTTACTTAGGTAGTGATGTCATTCGGAGTGAAAAATCGACCTCCTACTTACTAGAAGGTAACAAGTAGAACCTTCAAAAATTATCTCAACATTAGACACTCCTTTTTGGCACCCCAATCGTGAATGGGCCCAAATGCTCTAGGGTACAATGAAAGTTGATGCCAAGAAAGATGTATGCCATTTTGTATTAGTCATAAAAGTGTTAATGCAATATTTTCCCTAAGAATAATCCACAAATCTCAACTATTGTCATAGATAGCCAAAGCACAACAAGCTTCCACATCTAGGGCTAGTGCTTCAAAGTTAAAGGATAGATTGCAAATAACCAAACGTCTTTTAAGGTCATCCAACAAATCACTAAGGACGAATTTGAAGCTAGAGAGGTAGAGACAACAATGTGTTAGCAAAATGTATTGGACTTTGATGAAGAAGAAAAAAAGAATATTCCTTTCAATATCAATAGGACACAATAGATGAAAGGAACATTAAACCAAGCTCCAAAGGCACTAGCCATTTATACTATTCCATGACAACAACAACCTCAAGAGAAAAAACATAGATTGCCATCACTAGAACATGTTCCCCGAGTGGAACAACATGCCAAACAAGGCATTAGTGGATAACGTGCTTCATAGCTTGAGTTTCCATAAAAACCATAATAGGAATGGGGGCAATAATCTGTATTTCTAGAACCAAACCTTGCTAGATGTTCTCCACTCATCCACCATCTCCACCACAATAGGAACATGTACCTTAATCTATAATTGTTGTACAACAAGAAGATAGGCCATCTTCATCAACAAATTTCTATGAAGCATGAACTTCATATGGCATGTACAAAAGTGCAATACCATTGACAAAGACATATAGCAATGGCATTCCATATTTCAAACACCACATATTCATGCATCATTAAACAAAAAAGCTGAGGAGCATATGAAAATTATTGGAATATTCCAACACTTGGCACGTTATAATAAGAAGATGGAATATACAATGATTAAGTTGTTAAGGTTCAAGTTAGAGCACACAATATGAAGCAAAAAAGTTAAAATTACAAGGTAAACTCAACATTATGATATAAGAAGTGAAATCTCAGAGGTTCAAACTCAAACCATCAAGGCTTTACAAACCAAGGAATTGTAGCTTAACAAAGTTTAGATGGAATTATTCCATATAGGTTAAAGGAATAGTATTATGGAACAACAACTACAATCCATGGAAAGTATAAAAGAAGATAAATTTTTGTTGAAATAGATTTAGGAAAAGGAGGAATATGAGTATTGGGTTTTGAAGAAATAAACAAATGAATTTGAAGCAAAATTTACAACATTACAAAAAGACAATAATAGTCTAGAACATATTATCAAGGAACAAGATGTAAAGAACTGAACCTCAAATAGGATATTCAAATTGTTATGCATTTGAAAAACGAGGTAATATTGGCAAAGGAAAAGACTCAAGCTACATGTAATCAATCAATATAGACTTTTCAACATGATGTTAGGCATGTAAAAGTAGATTTGGATTAATTGATAAGCATGGAGCCTTACATTTCTAAGCAAAAATTACAATAATATGACAATCTTCTCATGCAAAATATTATGTTGAGAATTAAATAGAAGTTCATGGAGTTAAAAATGTCAAACATTGATGGCCAATAATGAATTTGGTACATGATATTTTGTAGAAAGATGTACATGGGTTGTTTGATGAACATAAAGTGGATGAGGCAAGTTACAAAAGGAAACTTAAGGCATATAGTGAAGCCTACTCAAAGTTTGTATATGCATCCCCTTCTATAATTCCAAAAAATAGTTTTATAGAATTAGACATGGACTAGTTTTAAATAGGTATAAGGGGAGAAACACCTAAGGTGCAGTCAACAAATTCAACCTTAGAATGAGGGGTTATTTGTAGTAGAAAGGTGCCTTGATTGCCCCAAGGACTAATGCACACTAGTGTAAAAAATCACCCTTTTTGCAAAAAAAAATGAACCCAATTTCCAATCTATCATGTAAACCTTTTCATTTGCTCAAAATGAAACATAGTCCACAACTTCAGGAGTGCATATTGTAATACCTGAAACTACAATAGTGAAATAGGAGGAACATTTAATCCATCTAGAACAATATAATCAATTTATAGTGCAATATAATCAATATAATCATTATATTGCACAAGTCATATGGCAAGGCTAAACATTTTTATTTATTTATAGACTTTATCCATGATAGGTAATTGTATCAAAAATTTATATTTAATAAATGAAAAGTTGAATTATTATTTCAAATGAATAAAAGACTTTATTATAAAAAAATATTTCATTGTATATATTAATTTATGGTTTTCAAAATCTTTCAAAATTGTCTTCCTTTGTGTTAATGGCATCACATTACTTTCCATGTCAAAAAAAATCATTCGACTAAACATTTTAGTAAATATAATGAATCCATAATCATATGATATGGTAATTCAAAATCCATTTTTGATATTCATATGATGTGATCACTTCATGTAATATATTATTTTGTTGAGTCCTTTTCACATTTTATTCATTTAATTTTTGTTCCGTGGCTAATAATCAAGTTGAAACAAAATTATGTATTACACTTTAGTGTACTTTCACCTTAATGTTAAGGGTAGAACTATGTTGTCCCTATTTGATAGACTAAATAGAAGTGTAGTGTCGATATATAATAGGGTGAATAAAAGAGTAACAAGACAAAGTAAGTTGAGTTGATTAAGACTTATGAAGAGTTTGAACTGAGGTTTATGGTGGGAACCTAGGAAGAATTTTTAGAAGAGATGGTTGGACATTATCATTATGAAAACATTGAAAATTTGGAATATGGGGACAAGCCCATGATAGTTTTGATATTTTTGATAGTTTTAAAGAAGAGTTTTGGTGGAGAAAACCAAGTATGATAACATTTGCATTTATGTTGTGTTATTATACAAAATTGCACATTGCAAATGAGGCAAACTATCGCATGAACCTAGAGCATCAGCCTAGAGCTTAGAGTTGGAACTTGGGTGGTAAAATATTTTCCCTTATACACATGCAAGTAAAACCCAAGGATTTAACTACAAAATGAATGTTGTACCAATAATCCTAGAAGCAAACATGGGATGAATGTAAACATTCATCTTCATTATGGATGCATATTTTTTTCATTCATCCAATGTATGGATGAAAAAAATTGCATTTAATACATGTTTTTACTAAATAAAACTTCCATTAAAATTATGGATGAATGTTTAATTTTATCATTAAATTATTATGGATAAAAATTTCACCATAATTTTAATTAATTATAGTTTCATGACACACATTAATTTAATTATATATGATATAACATTTGTTGAATAATATAATGTAAATTTCATTATAAATGCATTTCATGTCTATGGTTTAAAATGCCATTATTTTAAAAATGTCTTAAATATATTACCATTATTATGCTAACATCCACCCCATGGTCATTGTTCTATATTTTTATTTTAATTTTCTTCAAGCAAACTAACCTTGTGTCATTGACGACAGTGGGTTTCTTCCTCCCCCTCCTTTAAAGGTGCCACAATTTCTTTCAAACCCACTTATAACTGCCATTGGCAACAATGGGGATTTTTTTTCATTATTTGTCAAAGGTGCCATGACTTTCTTCAAATTTAACCAATGTTGTTGATAACAATGGTTTTGAATGTTTTAGATATTTAAAAACTACATAATGTAATGATAATGAATTTTTGAAACAAAAAAAAAATGATTTTAAGCACCTTAATTAACTTTTTTCAAACAACCTACTATCATAGATGAAAATGGTGTTTTTTAAATAATTATTTATTTTCAAGGCACCCCAACTTTCCATCAAATAAAATATATAATGTTTTTAACAACAATTGGGCCGAAGGGGGAGGGTGACGCTCATTCTATAACAATATTTCTTGAATTGTTCAACATTGTTCATGAAAATGATTTCTTAAACAAAAATTTTAAATCATTTTGGTCCCATTATCATATTTTCCCCTATTATCACAATTTCATTATCTATTTTTATTAAATGACATTCAAGTTTGAAATATTAATATTTGGACAACAAATGAAGATGGATATAAATAATTTTGAATTTATTTTATTTTCCAATCATGGATGAATTTATCCAACATTTATTTATTTAATCCAAATCATAAATGAAAATCATCCATGAAAAAATGACATTCATCCATGTAGGTGGATTAAAATTACATTAAACTTTAAACTCCAAACTCAAGCTTCACACTCATGCACAAGCCATCCTCCATTGCAAATGATGGTACAAATTAAAGACTAAAGAATTAAACATCAAACTTTCAAGTCTTAATAAAATGACTATCTATTCATTTTCATTATATATGATTAAAGCATTTAGGGTCTTGAAAATCAATTTCCTAATTGAATATATGTCCTTGCCACTCATTTTTTGTTATGGGCAATTCCAACACTTATGTGGGCAAACTTGATTATTAATCAGTTCTATATTCCTCAATTTTTATTTTCCAAATCCTAGTTTCTAGATGTTGAAAATTTTACATTTCAATGTTCTATCATCATATATGACAGGTCTCTACACGTTGTTATCTCGAAGTATATTGATTTTGTTCCAACTTCATTTTGTCATCTAAATCTCCATATATGTAATGCTCTTTTTGAATCTCCATTTATGCAATATTTTTTTTGATCTTGCTTACAAGGTTGAATTTTACATTCACAATCCTATTTTTTCAACTTTTGTTCACCAAACATGTCTATATAGCCTTCCTTCTCAATGAAAGATCCAATCTACCATGCATATTTCATATCTTTGTTTTTCACATTTCAAAACAAATGAGTCCCACACAAAATAGTGCAATCAAACTACTTTACACAAGTGTTTTGTGACACATCCTAAATCAAAAACTTGGAATTTTGGCTTCTTTCACATTCATTAAAAGTTAATTGATTCAACCTTATGGCAAATTGAAAAATTCGTCATGCTTTGTTTTTACACAATCCTGTCCATATTTGATATTCCCATCCTTGTGTTTCAAATTTTTCAAAGTTTTTGATGTTATATTCCTTGTCACAGGACGTCACAATATGTTTATCTGCAATCCCAACTAAAACATTGATCTCTCATCACACAATTAATGACAAAAATGTTGGCTACCTTTTTTTTCATTTTCAAGAACTAAGTTACATATTTAGATTAATCATTATTTTCAAGATCAATACAAGATAATGCACTTCCTACGTTCTCCCAACCTCTTTAAGTTTTGATCTTATATAGTTGTGTGACGACACATGCATTGTTTCATGTCATCATTGTCACCAATGGTCTCTTTTATGAATCTATTTAAGCAAGCCTACTTCTTCGATTGGCAACATTTTGTCATTGATATTGTTATAGGAATCATGGGTGTCTTTTTATGCACTTTCTTTTTTGTCTACAAACTTTTGGAAGGCCTTTTTGGATATGGCAAATTGGTCTCCTCTTACACCTCCTTGGGCCCTTTCATGTATGGCACCAATGTGTCTTGCTTTCTATTATAGAATAGGACATGTGTTTCATATGCATCATCTTTTAAGTTTGCATGGTTTTCTAGCCATTTATTGAGTATCTTGGCTTCAAGACCATAGGTAACTCCATTTTTTATCCTTATAAGATAATCTAACTACCTTTAGAAACATGTTATGTAGTTTTGGTTGATTGGTCACATTGGCCATTGATTATTTCCAAGAGTTTGTTGCAAGTTGTTTAGAAATTCTAGAATAAACATACAAATGGTTGTTGCATAAATTTTATAATCTTACAACCCATGGCTTAAAGCCCAACATCCAACTTCTATTTTGTACTTTGCATCTACCCCCCCAACTCATTTTGATATATAAATGGATACAAGTCCAGGTCTATTGGAGTTTTCCAAGAATGTTGTTCACTCCCTCTAAACATGGTTGTTGTGTTTTCATGATACTTATTTTTTAAAGCTAAGATTATAGGTTATTTATTGTTGATGCAAATTTTTTTTTATACATTTAAACAATACTTACTTAGTCATTAATGAAATGGCAATAGTTTTTTTTCTTCCAAGAAATTGTGATAACTTTGTTTACCCCTATGGAGGCTAATAATAAAGGGTTTAATATATCATATATTGTTACATTATGCACCTATATGTTCAAAACATTTGGACCTCCATTAACCTTTTCAAAATTATTGTAGTTAGATCAATGAAAAAATATTTTATCCTTACATATCCAAGACATTCATTAGGAAGGATTGTCATTCTATCTTACATGCTTCTACCTTTGGGTAGATGCAAGCTACAATGGCTCACTTTTGTGACAAAATGGTGTTTTTTCTTTGGGTACCCTTTATTCAAATGCATATGGTGATTAACATATCCTTGGATTTACTGATTAGGACTTGGATCTAAATTAACAATTTCATTATGTGATTATTTATTGATAAAAAAATCATTTATTAGTAGTAATGGACCTTTGAAGTAAAAAAATATGGACTGGTTGTTTGATTGGAACATCACAAAATGGAAAAAATTATATTGATTCACATTCCAAATTTGTTATTGGGACTTAATAAATAATGTAATATAAGATGATAAACTCATATAAGGAATCTTTTCTTTGAAATCCTTATCCGTTTAATATTTAGGGGCTTTTGAATGGTTAAAATTTGACCATATTTTCATAAGTCCATGTGAGTTGCAAATTTTGTTTGTTTTTCAATTTTTTTGTCCCAAAAGCATATTTTTTGAAAGTTTAAATGTGGCATTATTCCTTTAGACTTTGTAGATTTTCCTTTTAGAAATTTCAAATTAATATATGACATTAGTTACATTAAATACAAATTTTCACATAGATTTGCGAAGGTTTGTAAGCGATTGAACATGTATTATTCAAATATTAAAATAATAATTTTAAAAAACAACCATGTCCATTTGAATCATTATAAAAAATCTTGTATCGACTTATAGGGAGTGTCATTTTTACCGCTATTGAGCCACTATACCATGCATTCACCCCTCTTCAACCATTTCAAATTTTATAAAATTAGATTAATTAAATGAATTCCCCCAAGTATTACTCCTTTTGGTTCTTGAATAGTCAATGTGTTCAAATAATATATTTATTTTTCCTAGCTTTATTTTATGATGGATTTATTGAATGTCAAAACCAAATGTGTTCAAATTATATCTCATTTTTTTTTCCCACAACACTATCAAAAACTTATTGATCTTAATGGATTTGTTCTGGACATAAAACATTTGGATCAAATCACTTCTAAGAAGTTCACAAAATGATTTGATTTTTTTATGAAATTTCATATATTAAACATGACACAATGTTTTTGAATGGTGTTGCAATGGTCATAACTTGCCTCCTCTACAAGGGCTCTTACACTCATTAAACAAAAAAATCTTGTTGTTGGTTTAAATCATTTTCCAACAATATGATATGTGTGAGATTTTTTCCTTGTTAATTGGGGTTAGGATAGATTTGATGATAATAGCTTTTCACCACTAGATTTTTTGATTTCAATCATATTATGCCATGTTCAAAGCAAATTCCTACATGTGATGACATTTGTCAATCTTTTGTAATGATCACTCCATGTCATTTAGATTTTTTTCTCAAATATGTATTAAAGTTTGTCCTCACAACAACTTTGTCAAGGCATATATGTTTAATGTTATTCAAAGCTTCTATTATAATAATGAATTCCTATTTGTTGTGTTGTTCCCTTTTCATTCAAGTTCATTTTAAAGCATAATTTTTTTTGTTTAATTATGCAAGTAGACCACATGTACACTATGATGTGGTTTGCATGTCAAGGAATATTTGAATATTTTCTTGATGTGGTAACATTGTGGGACATGCCAAAGAATATTCGATCCACATGAAGTGAACATGTCAAAAAAAATTCCTAAAGATATTATAAAAAATATTCATACTTGCGCACATTCACCTTTTCACCAAATACCATCCTTGATCATGCATGGTAATTATAAATGGCTTATTTCATTTCCATAGTGGACATCTGTCATGCGGTAAGTCAAAACAACATCAACAAAAAAATATTGTGCAAAAACCCATAAAGATTTGCAGTATTGGTTAATACTATGGCTACCTTGGTTGTTGCTACAAACATCACAACTCAAAAAGCTACAAATGATTTACAAATTTCATTGAAGTTCCCTATTACATCTCCATCCACCACCAAAGTTGTTGGTAACATTCTTCAACTTGCCAATGGCCCCCTAATTGAAGTCTAAGATTGACCAAAAGAATTACAATATACATAGAATGCCACATTTGACTAACATTTGTGTTGTGTGGTATACAACCTCATTCATTGATTTTCTCTCATGTGGTGTTGTTGTGTTCATATTAAAGTAAATTTCAAAGGCTTTCAAAGTTCAAGTGCAAATATAGTGACTTTCTATTTCAAATTGATTTATTCCATCTTTAACATTAGTTATTATGGGCAAAAATCTTGATTGTGGTAAGTGCAAGCATGACCTATTGTTTAGAAAGTAAATCACGTGTTCATCATTTTTCTTTTTCTTTTGTTTGTTGAAAATGGTTGATGACTTATACTAACATCAAATATGCATGTTAGTTGCTTGGCACAAATTATAATTTAGCCATGCAAAGGAGCAAATGGTTGTATTCTTTTCATTGCATCTTCGACCCTTGAAAAATGTGTTCCTTCTTGATCAAATATTGAAATACAAATTTAGATAAATATAGGATGTCAACATTTGATACAAAGAAATTTTTTAATTAAATTTACAATGGCTTAAATATGTGCATATCAAAAAATTAAATAATAATAAAGCATGAAGGAAAAAAATTCTCTCACCTAATACCCCTAAAACTTGATACCTTGTTTTATATAGGTGGTGTATAATTTTAACAATTAATGTTCCCATAAGTTGCACATTATAAATACTAGCCCATGTATGTCTAATGACACCCATTGGTTCACTTCAATAACCCACATCCACTAATCATGGAGACCATGCCATTGGCTTGTGTTAGTAACATGTCCATGAAAAAGATAGAGGATTGACTCCTTGCCATAATCCTTCTCCACCATGTCTAGTTGCAAGGGAGTAAACATGTGTTTGATGCCTTCAAACAATTGATTATGCCCAATAATTGGCTTGATCTTCTTGGTTACCATACATAACCTCACCACTCTCATGGCTCAATTATAAGCAATAACCCACTAACTCTCACCAATTACCTAGTACATAACCATCCTTGGTGAAAAGCTTGATGCTCTAATTGGCTATTAGGTTGCAAGATACAACCCATAATCTTTGACCTCTTCTTTATTAGCAACCTATTAGTTAGCACAAGGTACCACCTTGGGCTCTCATTGGGTCAATGATTTGGAACATTTTGCTACTTGGATGAACGTTTGATACTCACTCTACGTGGATGAAAAGAGGGCATTTCAAATCTCACAAGGGATGGTTATGTCCAGTAACCAGCAAAAGGCCACTAGTTCCCCAAATAATCAGTTCTGTGCATCCACACCTCTACTATTTCCAGTAACCAGCACCCTCTCTAGGGTTCCAAGTCCTTTTCCTTCTCTCCCTCTGGGTTTGACAAAATACAAACATAGCCTTACGCCCAGACCATGAGGTAGTTTGCTTGGTATTGAAGCAACCTTAGAAAGTTTCAAAGATCATGCAGGAAAGGGAGCTTAATTGACGTGGAACTGTGTAGAAAAAGATGTGCCAAAACTCCGCTGTGTACTATGCTTATAGTGTTTGTCACCCCTTTGCATTGACCTTTCTAGTGCATGCTACCGTATTACTAGTACTCTGTGCCCAAGGCAACCAGCACGATTGAGCACATAGTTCAGTGTTCACTGTGCTGGCTGTGCTATAGAAAGCTAATAATTATGTCAGCCAACACTCCCTCCCAGTGCACCACTTTGTTAATGCAGCAAGTCAGGCAATCGTGCAGATCACATTTTATTACAACTTTCCGACCATTCATTAGTTTAGTATTATAGGTTTTACACAAAGATCCTGGGCCCTGGCGGAAAAAACACGCCCGCGCTCGCCTTCTCAACTCCCAGTGAACCCACACCCACTTTTACACCACTTTGATGTATTGCTTCATCCAAAACTGCAGTGCAGGCCATTTTCCAGTGAACCGCTGGAGATGCTCTTAGTACCTACTTTCTCAACACCAGCATGTGACTAAAAGCTTACAAATCAGTGGTTCAAGTCACTAGACTGCTGTCACACAAACTCCCCTTCCAGCTCTTACTCTGGGCCCTACGTTTGGTGAGATCTGGCTGCATCAAAAAGGCCGTTAGATAGATATGAAGTCAAAAGTTGATGGTGAGGGAGCTGTCAGAACTTTTTGGCCGGGGGGGTTCTTGAGAAGAAACAAAAAAAACTAGACATTCTTTTTAAAGGGAGGAACATTCTCTACCAGCTTGGATTATGTCAACATCTCAGAGATCTACTTGCCCAAGATCCTGATGATATGGGAGATCAAAGCAGACATCTCGCTGATTGCTGACCTACAGATTGTGCGAACTGAGCACCCAGGACCTGGGAGGTAATAAGACTTTCTAATTGCCGACATCTAGCCTACACCCGCCATTTGGAGCCCACCAAACTCAACACTGTAGTACCAGGGCCAGTTCGACACCAAAATTATATTATAAATGTTGAATTTTTCAAACCATTTTTATTTTCAGAAAAAAAATTATGAAGGAAAATTAAAGGATCTGATGGAGTGTTTGGAAATAGATCATTTGTTGAAGTGGAATCCTCCAAATTAATTAATCACTTGACAAACATGTTTACAGGTGGCCAAGCTACTGCAGTATAGTCCTGTTTTTTACTCTCCAAATTACTCAAATCCAGAACATTCTGGCATTCATCCATCATTCCGACCGAAATTTAGTTTATTGATGGTTTGAACAGTAGATCAAACAGAGAGTATTGGTGGATCAATTGCAGATCCTGGCATCTACAGCGCAAGCGCCCGTACATGCAACAGGCCATGGTTCTGAGACCGGGAAGACTACACCCCAATGGTTCATAATTGCTTCCTGCCTGGTATGTCGGGTAATGGAACAGCAAGCCCATCAGTTAGGGTGAGCTAGGCGGATGCACCCAACATAATGGGCAAGGGCAAGGTCATTCCATGACATTAAGGCTTGGCAGATGTCAATAATTATTTTTTAAATCCATGTCCAAAAGACATACTTTGGTCACTACTACGAGTGTATCAGAAGATTATGTGATATAAGGTGATTTTTAAAATGACATAATTGCCACCTTAGACCCACGGAAGGCAATCATAGCCAAAAGGCCAAGAAAGTTATTATCATCAATGCCTTTTCTTTGTGAGTGACACATTCAAATTAAATTTTAGCAATTTGTGATGGTGGGGATGTTAACCCCTAAAGGTGAAAAAAGCCAAATGTACACTGGAAAGCTGATCAAATTGGTCCACCCTGACATTTAGGGGTTAAGGTCCATGATCAAACTTTTTTTTTTAGTGGTGAAAGTCACTAGTTTTTTACCTAAATTTGGGTTTGGCCACCGCAACACTAGAATTCTAGGGGATTTTTAAAAGAAAAACTGCTAGATTTGCTCCATAATTGGCCTCCTTTTTTTTGCCAGACTCAAGGTATAACTCATACTATAGTTTATAATATTTTGTGTTTCTATGCTTTAAATAGGTATGCTAGCATTTCATTTTGGTTGCTTGTTTTGGCACGGTGTCACCACTAAGGCAACTTGTCAAAATCCTTATTTTTTAATTACTCATGACACATGTGTAAGATAAACAATTTGGTTTTATCCATTACATGTACAATATGTGGTGTTTATTGTGCCATATATTATATCAAAATGGCAAATTTCCATTAAATAATATCTCAATTGAACCTAAATTGAATTGGAAATTCAAGGTGCATTCAATATCATTTAACATTTTCATTCAAATGGACAAAATTAATTTTTTTTTTCATCAATTGATTAGTTCATAACCATTGGTAGTACCCAACAATGCAAAACCCAAGTTAAGTAATAGCACATATGGCACAATTTGTCAAAAGTTATCCTTTGGAGTTCCAAAGTGGAATTTATTTAGTCAATTCCCAAGTAAACAAGAATGGAGCTTGGTGTCTTTTTCATATTTATGTCTTTTAAAAGGTTTTTTTCCCTTTTCAACACCATAATCATGAGCAAAATTTCAATACCTTGTACACCAATTTCCATCCCATTTCTCTTCAATATATATTATTTGAATTAAATTGAACTGAATTCCAATTCAATTGAAGTTACATGCATGTCATTCAATTATTTCATTTGAAGTTAATTTTCACAAAATCCATTCATTTTTTTTCATCATCTAATCATCAATATTAGTGCATACAAACACAAAACCCAAGTTAGTAAACATGTTATATGATTGTGGGTATTTGAACCTAGCCAAATCTAATAGATTTTTAATTCTCTATATACTCAAATCTAGCTCAAGTCAATTTTTTTGAATATGTTCAAAACAAATGGGAAATTATTTATAGAACTTCTTTAACATTTTACTGAAAAGGTATAAAAACCTTTATATTTGCACAATAATGGTCTCCACCATTTCATGTTCAATTCATGAATAAGGTCATGAAACATTCTATGGTCAAAAATCAAATAACATCATTGGTAAAAAATTGAATTCTTAACTTGTTTTTCATTTTCAACAAACACAAAAATATATATCCACCCACTTACCTATGTAATTTTAACCACTAGGTGTAACCATTAGGTTTACCCATTTTGTTTTAGCCATTGAATTTAGCCATTAGGTTTAGCCAAATTTTAACCATTAAATTAAATTCAAATTTAGTCACTAAGTTTATCCATTATGCTTACACTAAAAAAAATATTGTCCATTCTAACCATATTTTTGTGACTACTATGCGACTAGTGTCCAAACCAATTTTCTTTACGACTAGCAATGTGTTAATCCTACGTGTGTGCATGTAGTTACAACTTGTTATAATTGTATATGTAATTACAGGAAGGGTTGAACCAAATTCTAATTGTAGATGCGACTATAACTTATGACTAATATGATTTTCATTGAAAATGTAAATGAAAAGTGAACAATGTCGTCCAATTTTGATTGCATCCATCGATGGATGATAACATAATTGTTTTTGCAACTACAATGAAAGTTTTTGCAACTTCAATAGTATATTTTAAGGTGAAAACATCCTTTGTTGGAGCGCTAGGATCCACTTCATGGCATGGTTTAGGAACCAAAAACGCACAAATCATTTTCCTGGGCCTTTTACTTAAGATTTTTTCACAATTGTATTTTTTTTTTTCATTTTTATCAATTGCATGCACTAATATATGGCTTTGAAGTTTATTTTGGAATTTTAAAAATTGTGACTTTAAAAAAAAAATCCTAATTAAAATGGTCCCTTCAAGAATTGATAGCCTTAAATTTGGAAATTCACAATTAACTTATACTTACTCAATTAATTTTTTTAAAATTTTTTTTAAAAAAATGACTTTTGAATTACCTTGAGAAAAAAATTCCCAAGAAAATTTTCATATCATGTTTCAAATTTGTGTTTTTAACCAAAAAGTTTAATGAAAGGTGACCATCATTTTTGAAACTTTTTTTAAATGCAATGATTATGAACATAAAAATACATAATGTTATTGGAATTTCAAAATCTATGGAACATAATAAATGAAAAAAATTATTTAAGTGTTTCCTATGATTTTTCAAAGTTTGATGGGTCCAAGGAAATCAAGGTGTGACATTCCTAGTGGTCCACCTAAGGACATTTTTGCCTTCTACCACATGTACAAAGAAATGTAGACCACACATGGCAAATTTTGTTGTTTCAATTGGGATATCATCCTTTCAATGTACCCATCTATGGGTTTTCCATGATATAATATTTAATATCTAATAGGTTGCTAGAAAAGGGTATTATAACCTAGTTGGTAAGTTAAGCTAGGTAAGCTTAATAGGTTGTGTTAAACTAAATAGGCCTATGTACATTGGTAGCCTAACCAAGCTTTACATACTTAATTAATTAACCTAAGTTATATATAGGTAGTAATAGGCTTGTTTATTAGGTCTAACTAATAGGCCACTAGGTTATGAAGGTTAAACCTAGTTAGGCTAGGTAAGTTAGGTCATTAATTAATAGACTAAGTAGTAGGTAGTAAGTACAATAAGTAATAAGTAGGTTAAATATATTTTTGTGTGAATATGTGATCATGTTTTCATATTAATTAATTAATTAAGTTAGGTATTTAGTCAATTAATTAGATAAGCTATGTAATATGTAATAAATGGGATAGGTATTAGTAGGTAGTAGGTAGTAGGTAGTTAAGTAAGCTAAGCAAGAGGTTTTATTTTGTGGATATGTCATATTGTTTTTGTATTAATTGATTAATTCATTAGCTATGTTAAAAAATTAATTTATTAAATGTAAGATAGATAATTAATTAATTAAATAGGCTAGGTAATAGATAATAGGTATGTAACCTAAGTAGTATGCAATAAGTAGGATAGGCACTAATAGACCTAATAGTTTGGTAGGTTATAAGTTAAGTAAGAGGTATTTTATTTTGTCAATATGTCATAGTGTTTTTGTATTAATTGATTAATTAATAGGTATTTTATTATGTGGATATGTCATAGTGTTTTTATATTAATTAATTAATTAAAATGGGGGTAGTAGGTAGTAAGTAGGATAGGTAGTAAATAATTATGAAAAAAAATATATATTTATTTTGTGGATATATGATAATGTTTTTATATAGGACAAAGGATGTGATAATGTTGTAGTGTTTCCCTTTCATTGGAATTTATCCCATATCCTTTGTTTACAACTTCAAACTTGTAAAGTA
>Ga0209611_10008418_pt1 | contig 16129 bp, 11 predicted proteins | sample S1TSphgellanicum_3_FD_187693 | JGI IMG/M metagenome (GOLD analysis project Ga0209611, IMG submission 187693) | Host-associated microbial communities from peat moss isolated from Minnesota, USA - S1T2_Fc - Sphagnum magellanicum MG (SPAdes) (version 2) | ecosystem: Host-associated > Plants > Peat...
TGTATATATGATGCAACTCACATGTAACCATATGCAACTTCATGTAATTTCTTTGCAACTAATTTTCACATCGAATTCTCACGCACATTCCAACATGGCAAACAAAATGCCAATGTGACTTTTCATCCATTTGTTGACGGATGACATATGTTAATACCTTTTGCAATTTATTTATAACTATTTTATAATTAGTTTGACAAATATAATTTTTAATTATTTCATTCATCCATTTGATGAATGAATTATGTTTGTATATTTTATAACTTATTCATAACTATTTTATAATTAATTCAATAAATATATTCTTTCATTATTTCATTCATCCATTTGAACAATGAATTTTGTTCCTATCATTTACAACTAACTCACAACTAAAGATGAAATGAAAATAAAAAATTTAATGATTAATTTGTAAATAAATGTTTAAGTTTGGGTTTCAAAGCAATTGTATGGTAATTTATTTTAATAATATTAAACAACTAAATTACAACTTATAATGCAATTATACAAACTTCACACAACCATTATCATGTTATCCTAATTATAATAAATAATGTTGAATTGCATTGGACATCATTATTTATAAACATGAAATGGATTTGAAACTTTAAATAGATTTACATTCCATGTTGAAAAATACATTACAAAAAAAAAAAAAAAAAAAAATTCTATCAAAAGGTAATTTAATTATGAATTTAAATATAATGCCCAAGCTATTTATAACAAACATTTTTTTCTATCTAAACAAAAGGTCAAATCATAAAAATGATGACCCACAACAATAAAATATTGTCATTTAAAACATTATGTTTCATAAATGAATGTTTTCTTCTATTTTTGTTGAAATGGAATTCGAGCCATGCAATTTTTTCAATCCACTTTATCTGCTTGAAATCTGCCATGTTATGATGTTTAGTTTCACATGTGAAATGAAATCAATAGCATATCATAACATTGTAATGTCAAAAATATCTAAATAATCCTTTCAACTTGAATAAAAATAGTTTACAACTATATTACTACCAATAACATGCAACTTATTTATCACTAAAATGCAACCTATGTAGAACATTGATACAAATTAAATTATAATTTGTACACTTGCAAATAGAATCAAATATTGTGCTTACAATTAAATAAATTAAATAAAAATTTTAAGTACTTTGGAAAGAATCTTACTTTGTATATATAATTTTGATGTTGATGGATTGAAACATAATGAAAGTTCGGCCCTATAACATAAAAACAACAAAAGTCATCACAAATGTTCAAATACAAAACAAGACATATGTAACATGATTATCATTAAAAATCACCTTTCATAAATCTCTCATCATTTAAATTAAATTAAACTTGTATAATCAACTTTTAAATTAAATGGAATATATTTTCACATCATTTTTCTTTAATATATGCAAATAAACAAAAGACCAAAAGTTGACACAAACCTTCAACATCCAAGAATAAAAATAAAAACCTTCAACATCCAATAATAAAAATAAAAACCTTCAACATCGAAAAACAAAAACTTTCAACATCTAAAAGTAAAAGCAAGAACTTTCAACATCTAAGAGTAAAAGAAAAAACCTCCAACATCTAATAATAAAAATAAAAACTTTCAACATTTAAAACCAAAAATAAAAACTTTGAACATCAAAGAGTAAAAACAATAACCTTTAACATTAAAAAGTAAAAGTAAGAACCTTCAACATCCAAAAATATGAACAAAAACCTTTGACATTCAAAAGCAAAAACAAAAACCTTCAACCTTTTAGAGAGCAAAAACAAGAACCTTCAACCTCCAAGAACAAAAACAAAAGCCTTCAACCTTTCTAAAAGTAAGAACAAGACCCTTCAACCTCCAAGAGCAAAAACAAAAGCTCATAAGCATAAACACATGAAGGTCGTTGATGCATTGGGGCAAATCTATTGATATATTGCCACGTGTCATTTGCTTAAGGGTTTCATGCCCAAATTTTAGATATTTAAATTTCAAAATTTAAGTTGAAATATAGTTGCATACTAATTACAAACAAGTTGAAATGTCATATATATTAGGTGGTGGAAATGTGTACACATGGCATGATCATCTGTGTTACTCAAGGCCATACATTTGTTGCAAATTAGTCATTGATTAGTAACTAAATTTATCCTAGTTGTAATGCAGTTGTTATATGCAACTAAAGTGCAACTTGTCAACAAAGTCAAACATGGTTGACTATAACCATATATTCAATGCATATATTGTATTATATAAATATACATCTTGCAACTAATTGCAACTATACAATTCCTTGATTTTTTAACATGGCATTTTATTTATTAATTTGTCGTATTTTCATGGGACAATTACAATGTAGTTGTATATTAATTGTTTTGGAGCTCTAATTATAGGGTAGTCTAGTTGCCGTGGACACAATTTTTCATAGTGTTTGGAACATGTTTAAAATTTGGTCATAAGTCTGACTTTATTCACAATTGATTTTAATTATTGAAAATTTCATCTTATAATTAATTTTTTTCACAATGTTAAAAAAAAACACCCCAATATTAAAATTCAATTCATAATCTTTTCCACCATGAAACCATGGTGTGTTAGGCAGATGAAATAGTGGAGCTGATGTTATTGTTATCACATTGAACTTGTCGAGTTCAAACCTAAAAGTCAACCTAAACGACATGTGTTTTAAAACAGGGGGGTTTATACCACTTGTGTTTATTGTTGTGTAAGTGTTTGTAGCCTAGTAGGCATACAAGATGTTGGAGAACATTTTCCCTATCATGTGTTGTATTCTAGGTTGACTAAATTGTGGACGTCCATTTTGTGTTCCAAACTTGATGGTGATGATTGGCATACACATGTTTGTCTAATGGGTGAGTGCATTTTGTTTAGCATTGAAACATTGAAGGTTTGCCCTACAGAAGATATCCAAAATACAAGGATTATGCAATGACAATGTTATGCAAATGTAATGGCTAGCCAAAATGAAGTGGTGATGATCGCAAAGTGACACAACTTTAATATGTTGATATTTCAACCATTGAATTATTGGATTATTTACCTCCAAGACTTTGTGGTGCATAACTTTGCAGCAAAATGGCAAGACAAAATATAATAAATTGATCCAATGGCCCATTTAATTTTACATTGGATTGGAATATAAGTGGAAATATGTTTTCAAATCAATCTTCATGCTTACACCTATTGTTTATTAGCTAAATAGGAGCTCAAAGCCTTTTTAAAAACATTTTAGATAGCACCATCCTCTCATGTTGATTCTGTAAAAATTACGTATTTAAAACTTAAAATGAAATGCAAAATATGCATTGGTATAATTTTTAGATCTGCATTTTGGTGCACATAACTTACAGAGTGAACCTTGAGTTCAACGCATCACATCCTCAAAGCTTTAAAATTTTGAAGGAAATCCATTATTATATTAATGATGGCAAGAATCATAATAGTCTATTTGTGTGACATGTTTTCACTTTGCATCAAGGTTATTTGAAAACCCAATGACATTGGCCAAAACATGTTGTTTGAAGCAATGGGTGTTAGCATAATTTAAATGTGCATAGGCATGATACTTTGTTGTTTGATGATATCATGCTTTACCATTTGTGATGAGAGACCATAAGCGGTGCAAATGTGTTGGAATTATTTTGCATCTAGTCATGACAAGGGCAAGGTAGATGGTGTAGGTGCATTCATTTTATATTGCAAGCAATTATGTCGATTTATGGTGATCTTATATATATATATGTTTAAAAAAAAGTTATTTGTGAAGCTATGGACACATGGTATTCCTCATTATCTATTAAAATTTTGTTTGTGACTTTTATGGGATGGGACCAGACAAGACCAACTTTGTTTACAAATCATGCAAAAACTTTGTTGGAGGCAAAATGAAATTGTGTTTGGAAGATAGTTGATCACATTTCCATTTCTTCTTATGCTCAATTGTGGATTTTTCATGTGTCTTTTATGTTTTGGTAGTATTATGACTCATCAACAACCTTTGTAGATAGTGTAACTACAAAGCATGGATTAATGCGTAGATTAAATCATATATCCACCAAATATTATCATAATTTGTGGATAGTTTGTTTTCTGTTTTTAATAAAAAAAATTGTTCAGATGCATATTGAAGAAGAAAAGGTATTAATAATTTTGTGTAGCCAAATGGCTTACATTTTGGACAAAAACCCAATATAAAATATGTTTTAATCATAATTTTGACACAATACATATTGTGTCAACATGGAGGGTACGATTTAATAGTGATTTTTAAAAAAATTTAAGAAAGGTATCCATATATTTGATTAATAAGCAAGACACTTAATGTAAATTTTTTTTCCTTGATTTTTTACAAAGAAAACAAAACAATCAATATAAATTGAACAAATTTTTTTATGTCACTCCTTCATTTTAATTTTGATATTTTTCAAAAATTGGAATTGACAATTCTTTGATTTTGAAATTCCAAGAAACTAGAACTAAGGGTTTCTAACAAAATCAAATACCTTACAAAACATTGGACATAACCCATTTCCAAAACCATGAAAACCTTTCTTACTTGGTTAATCAGCTAAACCACACTTAAGGGATTTTGTCAATGGTACCATCGTAGGTGTTGGTTCAATCAAGGCAACATTTTTCAAAGAAAAAACAAATTTGGTATATGTTAATGATTTTGTCATGCTAAGTAAAACTTAATCCAAAACTCCTATTATATAATTCCTACATATAAATCTAATGCATTAATTAACATTTAATAAAATGACAACAAATTTGGGTCTTTGGGGCCTTAGTAGATTGATGTTATACATAGTTATTTGTATTGACATTTTAAATATGAAAAAACTTCTTTGAGGTTTATGGTATGAAAGAAATGAGCAATGTAATAGAAAATACATCATTCTTTCCATCTTATAATGTTTTGATTATGTGTGCCAAAACACGCCAACAACAATCCAAAAATGAAACCCCCAATTTAGAACAATATAATCGTTCGAATCTCATGGCCAAGGAAATAGGCTCTAGATAAATCCAAGGTTATAAGTAGTTTCAATCCAAATCTGCAAATTATGGGCATACTAGTGTTTTGTTGGCTAATGTTTTCAAAACACTTTTAGACCATTTTGTGAACACCTATGTTCACTTGAAATCCTTTGGACTTGACTTAGACAAAAAGATTTGTCAAATTGACAAACTATTTGTAGCACTTTCAAATAATTATTGATGATATTGGGCATATGTTTATTGTAGAGCTCAAAAATGCCCAATGCCACATACTTGCATGTGGACCAAAGAACAAGCGACTCTAATATGTGTTGTTGTGATATCCTTGCTTTGGAGCTTCTTATCATAACTTCTTAGCAGAGTAGAACCGTAGCTTAAACTCAATCTTTTTCCACAGAGACAATGGATAGCCAGAAGGTCACATCTGCAAGCAAAAAAAGAAACAAAATCAAGGGACATGAAAAGATCTTGCCTGTGCGCTTCTAAGTAATCTCCTCTTGGAAGAAGGTCCAATTCTTGATCAAATGTGTCATGCTTATAGCATCCGGTGAAAGCTTCATTTGATACAGTTTGTTGAAACAAAAAGCTTCACCTTATCTGTGCACCACCACCATGATTAGCCCTCCCATATCTATTTTCTGAGGGTTCTTTCAGGACTTATTTTCCCCCAAAAACAGCCAGATTGGTAGTAGCCCCATAGTGTAGTGTAGCTAAAACACATCCCTTTCAAAAGCATGAAGGTTGGCCACGACCCATCAACAAGTCCCACACACCATGAACATGGATCATTCCAATGAAGCACAACCCCATGGAAAAAAGCATCTAAGAATATACCTCATAATAATAGGTAGAGAGGATCAAACATACATAAAACTTGTTATCCCTCAGGCCAAGTAATTCTCACCAAATTTGTAGTCAGGATTCCAGAGATTCGGTTGCTACATATGTTTTCTGGCTGCCATCTAATCATCTTCCAGTCATGGTTTGGTAGTACAAAGTTAAAGTAGCAGCTGTAGCAGTTGTCTCTATGAACTAGCTGTTGGATGTTGTGCCACTCCCAGCTATTTTGATTTCTACAATCACACCATGTCAAACAGAATGGAATTGGAAAAAAGCTTGTGAAAAGTCAGAATGGGTCAGCAAGAACAAAGAAGAGAGGCAGCAAGCTCCATGAAATGAGTCCAAAGTGGTGTACAATCTGTGAATGATGGGACTACATACCTCAGCCCGGGTTTCTGATAAAAAACTAGAGGCTGAATGGTATATACACTGCTGCAATCATGGAGCAGCCACATATCGCTCAATAACTCTACCTATAAAACCTCACATCCTTTCATTCTCATAAGGTGCATTATGAAACAATAGAAAGTTCTCCTGGAAATGAATCTCATTGATTTTACTTTACCCTTGAAGATAATTGATTCAGTATTCACCTACCAAAGCCGATAAAACTCTACTACTAAAACAAATTGGGGGAGGGGAGCAAGCAAATCAGGCTAGGGTAGTCCAATTTGTTGTACTGAGCAATAGTGGCATTGCCTATACTTGTTCAAACAATTAGACTAGATCAAGAACAAGCACTCAGCAAAGATTCTAATGAATTCTGTTCAGAGATTCATGGTAGCAAGCTGTAAAGCTAGTCGCTCATATTTATCCAAGCTGTGTTCTTCAGCATAGTGTGCGATAAAGTCGCCCTCTTTATATTTGTCCAAGTCCCATGTGCATGGGCTGTTCATGAATCTGGAAGACCCAATGCAAAACTCAGTATCATGCAATGAACCAATCCAATGAGTCAGTTCCACTTAGCGCAGAATCTTCATGCAACAACAAATGAAGTCTAAGACAAAAACTCCGTGGCATTCTCATCCTCAAGGACTGATCAGCTGGTTATGTGAAAGGAACTTAGTCTTCTGTCAGTCTTTCTAAACAGAAGACACATAATTTTGGGATGCCTCGAGATCAGCATTAAACCACTAAAAAGGATAACAATCCTTGTATAGAATGAGATTTTTGAACATACCGGAAGGGGATGATGGCAACATGTGCATTAAAATCTTCCTTGTTCTTCATACGATAAACCTTCACAGCATCATGCTCCAAATTACTGGTTTGAAAAATGGACGATGTGTGGAGTTTATACTGACTCTCCAGAAAGGCCTGCACCGCATGCCCACTAAAAGCTTAGAAACATGGAAGCTACAAAGGGATTGACTTTTAGGGAACATAATAAGTAAACAGAAGCAAATAACTAACAGGCCTGCTGAAGCTTATCAGTCAGCTTGTCACATAACTGGTAATTGCTCTGAATACAGTATGCATATTGCTATACACATGGATCTATGAACTTTATTGTGAAGCTCTAGTGCTGGACCCCAGATGTTTGATGTTCTGGACCTCAGAGCTTCTTTGCAAGTCCAATTGCTGGATAAGCTTCAAGGTTCAATAACATTGGGGCCTATGATGTCTGCATCTGAATAATTGTGCCCCAAAAAAATCCTAGTGTGAAAATCAGTGTCAGGCCCAGCTGGTGAACACTAATGATATAGTTTATCAACTTGCATATTATGCTGTTGAGAAACTATTCTCTTGTAAGAAATCAGCCCTTCTGCACCTAGTCACTCAGTACCATAATTTAAAAACCTTGGATCACAACTGGTTTGGCTGTTCTGAAGGGGGTGGCAAGGAATGGTTAACCTTGGTCCATGGAGAGCTTCGCATGATATAAACACCTGTATTGATGGAGGACTTTGGATCGGGGTCAGCATCATGGCTCTGCTGAAAGTCTGAAGTATAAATCACATCTTTGCCTGAGACATTGTATTGTTCCAAAGAAAGAATACTTTCAACTCGGATTGTCTTGTTTCTGACAATGGCATCAGCTTCCATGGCCACCACTGTCTCTGCAAAACTCAGCAACAACATCATTGCTTTCACCTTTGTCCATGGAAAGGGACGAGAAAAGTCCAATGGTGTTCTGACTTCGCAGTAACGGTACCCATGTAAGGCTGCATATGTCAGCCTATTCTTTCGCAATTGCACCAAGTAGGCCTGCCATCATTGCACCACTGCCGGTACAAAATCAGCTAATTTCTCTATCACACCACTCCCTTATCCTGCTTTGTGTACTCTAACTCTAACTACCATCAAACAAATTACAACCCTAAAAATTACAGAATTGCAGAGAATCCCTAATTTCTTGTCAGTTTGTGCACACAAGTAAAACATGGGAGCCACAAGAAGCTCAAAATCAACATTGCAGTTCCCCAAAATCCTCACATGATGCAGTAGTAGAGTTTGAGTTTCTGATTATGAAAAGTATTTCACACCTTGGGGAGATCAATTGCAACTGAAAGAATTGTGATGTTTCCAAGTCCAAAGCACAAAGAATTTGGTTTCTCAATCCAAAGTAGCTTCTCCTGCTCAGCCCGGGATAAGTGAGCAACTGGTATTGTCTGGTTCATTTGCATGAGATTTGCCTGGAGAGATGACACTTGGTTTGGCAACTCTGCAAACAAACACCAACTCCTGACCCCCCACATTAGGGTTGACGGAAATCACATTCTTGTCCTGATGTTATTGCTTACTAAAGTCTTCCTGAGCTTCCTTCAACACTGCTCCACATCAGATCCGAAACTTCCAGACAAAATGCCATCCGACTCTGTGGAATGGGAACAAAAACCACGTGCAACAGGCAAAAGAAACACACCGAGACTGAAACCCTTGCGATGATTCAGAGAGACAGTAGTGAAATAGTCTACCTCCAGACCTATGTAAGGGTATGGCTCGGAAGTGAGCCGTCACAGCGTACACAGCAGCCACAAGCGACATTGTATAGATCAGTCTGTAACAGCACCTCCCCCATCTTATTCCTGCTGCTCGCCTGCTCCTAGCCGCTGGCCACGCCTTCGGTGACCCCATCCGCCTTGTGTATCTCTTCTACTGTGCTGCCTCTTCCGCTACACTACATGCTTCCATCAAACATCGTCTCTTCTTCTTTCTTTCTTTCTCCCCTGTTCCTTATCCTCCTCCTCCTCCTCCTCTACTTCTTCTTCTTCTACCTTACTCGTCAACCGATTCTTGGCAACAAACTAGAGTTCACATTATAAAACTGGGAAAAAAAAACCAGTGACAACTTCATAATCCCACCTGCAATCGCATTTCCTGCCATTCCTTGCTGCAATCTTTGAATCACTTTATCTCCCTCGTTTCTCCATCTTTGTGGTTGTCGTCTTCGGGAGAAAAGCTCCTACTCGCGATCTTCTTCAAGGCCATCAACAAACCACGCCACACCCTGACTCCAGCCTCTCGCAGTTCCCACTCCAGTTGCGATCATTGGGGCTAGCTAGCAAGCACCTCCTGTGCGTTGCACTCGGCCCGTCGTGGTCCTCCCGACCCGATCGGAGTTGCGAGTTCGCTCGACATTACGCACCCGTCACGGAGAACATTATGTGTTATAATGCTCTTTGGCAGCCAGTCATTTAATACTGGAACTGTCATGGGCACCCATTTCATAATATCAAAATAAATACCATGACATCCCACCCAATGCCAATGTTTAGCTATCATTGCTATTTTTATTTTTATTTTTCAAATGGGGTTTACAAACCCTAAAATTTGAAATTTTGACCATTTTTAGGATAACATTTGAAAAAAATAAAAATAAATCATTAATCTTTGCACAAATATAAGGTCTAATTTATAACTTTGCAAGTTTGAATCCTTATGTTGTTGTTGATGACCTACTTAATTAATTAACACCAAAACTCTAGGGCATTCTTTGGAATAAGCATATGGTTTTACCTTTTTCAGGTGACAAATAATTATTTTATTTTTCAAAAATCCACTTTGATAATTAGAAAAAAGAATTTATGGAATTTTGGCAATAAATATAGCCAACTTCTTTTGCTTCTTTTTGCAAACTATTGGGGGAGACATAATGTTCCATCAAATTATAGGATAGAGAGAATGTTGTCAATTATTGGACACCTACCTTACAATAACTAGCTTGAAGCAAGAAGCACTTGAGTTTCCACCAAATTTTGATATCTTGTTCTCCCTTGTAATTTCAACATATCAAACAAATTATTTTTAAAAAAAAACTCCAACAATTTCAAAAATTATTGCCAAACTTGAAAAGTACTACAATAATACTATTCTTTTTGGAGGTGAACAACTCTCTTTATGGAATGGCAAGCTTTTGTTTTCTTCAAGAATATTTTATATATATTTTTTGAGCATCATTTGTTATAGATTGACACAAAATTGGCCATGTGTGTAGTGCCTTTTGTCATGTGTTTATGGTCAATTTTAATTGTGTGAACCCAATGCTACTTTCCTTTGCAAGTTTTTGTTTTTTGAAAAAAAATTCTTCAAAAATTTCAACACTTAGGAAAATAATGTAATTAGTGTTGAAACTGCCAAGGTAATGGGGTATATATATATATATAATAAGGTGGTAAAACTCATCAAGAAAAAAATACTAGCTTATATATATACAATTGACATTTTGAAATCTCAAAGAGGTTATAGGTTTTTTGGAAGTGTGGTATTTATTAATTAGCAAATGAAAATCGGGCAAGAGAATGAAATTTTGATTATGTAAACTTCAAATAAATTCTTTTACCACGTATTATTTGGACAATACTACAATTTTCTATAACTAGTGGTCTTGAGAAAGTGAAAAATTGGATGCGGAGCAAATTGTTGGATTTCTAGAATGGAAAAATATGTGCACCTCCAAAAACTACCCACTTAAACCCTAATTTTCAACTCTTTCTCCCTTCTTAAGGTTTAATTATGGAGACATCTTGCAAGATGGCAAATCTATTTTGAGATGAGCTTCATAGTGCAAAGTAGCACCCCCCAAAAACCCTTTTCTTATATGTGCACATGTTACTGAAAAATCATCTCCTTCCTTTGGACAAACACTAGACCTAGATTTTAAAATTTTCCATTCTTCATTTAAAAAGATCCTAATGCTTCAATGTGCACATCAACATGAAATAGCCTATGACCGGAACAAACTAATGGGATGGTTTTGTAGCTTCTATACATCAAACATGGAGGTTGCATGTAGGTTTCTAGAATTGGTTAAAGCAAGAACTTAGAAACTATGTCCTAAAGAAAACAAAGAAATTCACAAAAAATTATAACTCCAAAAGACAAAGCAAATTCCATAAATCCCAATTTCACACTAAACCAAACTAGGGTTGGAGCTTTATCATCCCATCGAGCATTTGATGAAAACATGACTTCGATGTATAGAAGCTTTTATCACCCTGTGCCAACATGTCAACTATTAACACATGTAAACAAGATTATCAAAAGTCCATCAGGAGAACCAATAGTTCTGTAACATGTGGAAATCTCCCCATCATAATACTCATTACAAGATCAACAAGTCAAGTGCCAATATATCAAAATTCAATAATGATGAATCAAAACCATACATAGCATAGGTTCTGGTGTTGCACATGAAGTCTAAGAACTTACAAGGCCATTTGATCTATCAAAGCCTCTTCAAGTCCTTCCTATCTGCATAACCGGCAGCCATTTAAAATTCAGAACCAGTTTAGATACTTCAACATGGGGTACTAATAGAAGAAAATGTGCATCTGTGACAATTTACAAGGTCTAAGACCTAAAAGGCAGCAATGGCAACCACTTAAACCATTGAACAGCTTTGGCCCATTAATCCACATCACTATCAACATGACAGTGGAATTTTCAGTCACAGCTAGGACCATGAGCTTTAGAACAACCCCATGGTGTGACTGATCTGCTCCAACTCCTCCATGGTTTCGGTGTAACTTGTCACCCAACATGCACTGTAATATAGGAAAGAATAACTCATGAGAATTGAGAAATCTCCATACTAAAGATTGAGAAAGAAAGAACAAGGTTAAAACTTTTCCTTGAAGTCAGAAAAAAACTTCCAGATAATGACTTACAGAACCAAGAAATTTGAACACAGAAGGTACAAACTAGAACTAATACTAGTAATATACAAGCACAATCCACATTTATCTCAAGAGATATGATCTTGCCACCCAGCTGGAATGCTGCAAGCTCAATGAGTTGACAACAGTAAAATTTTCAACTCAAATACTTGTTAAACCCCTGAATAGTTATCTACACAAATGGAACACCCTCACTTGCCTCTTCTCATAACCTACACAAGATGACGGAGACTAACCTTCAGCCATAGTGCACATTTGGGACCTGCCAGGTGCCATATGCTACTGACATTGTACAAAGTCTCATGTAAATATGGATCCAGCACCTGCATCATATGATATTCTATTCTCTAGATGCTTGAAAAGAAGCCATGGTTGTAGCAAAGATTTTATTTTGAACTTCTGTTCTAAACAAGTAACTGGAAATATCTGCATAAGTACTGAGGACTTCTCCACACATATAAGTCCACCTGAATAGAATTGAGAGATGACCTGATACCACCTTTAGCAATTTCAGATCTGATAAAATAGTAGCAACATATCAGCAAACATGGAAAAACTGGAAACTTGACCCTGAAGAACAGAGAAAAGAGAAAAATAAAACAACAACTGAGGAGCTGTGTGAAAAACAATGGAGGATCATATGCATTTTCAGAGACCCCCAAAAGCAACATGTATGATATTGCCTACAGACCATAACATCTGTTATTACCAGTAATGGGATAATACAACAAAGAAGTACACCAAAGCACTAGACCCTGTCCGTTATGAACCAACAATGATGATACAAGGATAATCATCTCCACATTTGAGCAACCTCTCTACAGCATCTGCACAATATAGTAGACTTCATGTTTCAAGGAACTCAGTATATGTATTGAGGAACCTCCAGTGGAAATCTGGCCACAAGTGCAGTGAAAGCAGGGCCCTCTGGCTGTGTGAGCCTGCCAAGAAAAAGCAAATGCAAACAACTTGGATAAGCCTTGCCAAGCTCCAAAGAACATCAGTTTCTTCAAGAATCTAAAATGCATGATCATACAATTCAACTTTCCAACATAACATTACTCCCTGCAAAGCCAGGAAATTCCACATCCAAGTGATTGCTGACTTTAATGCAATCTTCAGGTGCACAAGTAGTCAACTGACTCCCTGATCAAACACCAAAATCAAATAGTCCAGCTAAGGGCAATGGACTTGCTGAGAATATAACATGCACAAGTATGTATGGGTAATAGATACCTTCCCGGAGTAAACGTGAAATCTCCATCAAGTGATCCACTCTTGGCACTCAGTCCAGTACAGCTCTCGTACACAAATTCCTCATCACCTTCCCTGAGCAATGGAAACTGAGAGAAAGACAGAGCAAGCAGCTTAAGCCAATCATTAAGGGTTATCCTAGAAGAAAAGAGAATATCACTTGTCCTGTACCTGAGCTGCAGGCAGCAGAAATCACTTACCAGTCCAATGACTGCCTCCCCACGCACTTCATTAACTGTATCATGAGCTCGTATGACCCAGTGACGTGCAGAAAGTTGGCAGGAAGTTAAAGAATTAGCACCCTGCTCATGAGAGGGTAAAAGTCTCATGCGAACAGAGTAGGAAAACCAAAACCTATCCTCCAGCTCCTCCAACCTTGACAACTCTGGCACAAATACTGCAGAACAGCGGACCTGCTCCCCTCAAGCAGAACCCATACAGTAGTCACCACACATTCATCACATTACCAGTTCCTATTGAGCATAGGCTTCTGCCTTCTATTTCAACCTTGGTAAAATAGTGCTAGCCAGCTTGTAATGTTTCTGACATACCAAATTCAGGTGACCTTCACTTCCTTAACTGGCCTTCACACAACTGAATGTGGTTCACACTTCTCTGAACCATACTTTCAAGGATTCAGGAGTCTCAACTAAAAAATCCTGAACAGACTGCTTGTGAGGAAACAAAGCAGACCTGAACCCCACGTGTAACAGCAGCAGTGCAAAGTGGGGATGTCTCAGGATATAGGCTAATGCTGCCACTGCCCCCTTCTGTGCGTACATGGAACATGCCTGTGTGTAGTGCTTGTGCATACCCCTCCAGCCATCGGAGCATACCATCCTGTGGCTCTCTGCCTACTTCACTGCCTTCAGTGGGCACACAAAGCATCATCTCTCCATCAATAAGCAAGTTTCTAGTTCCCACATAAATATTTCCATCATCACAGTCGAGGAAAAAGAATTTATTCAAGTGACTTGAGGCTGCTACAATTACACGATGTGATCCTGGTGGTAGCTGAAGGTGAGGTACAATGCGTTGTGTCAATTTCACCACCTGCAATTTCACAACATACATTCCATGAAGAAAGAGGCTTGATACAACCCATTCAAAAAGATACATTCCACAACCAAAAACTACATGAACACAGTAAAATCTACCACAAAGGCCTGGCACTTAGCACTATGATGCAAAGGTGTGAGTCAGCATGAATGAAACAGTGCACCTGGCACAGAGACAGCAGATGCATGTTAACAAAATAGCATAAGAAGCTGTAGTACTACATGAAGCTGTGAGTCAGCATGAAGGAAACAATGCACCTGGTGCAGAGACAGCAGATGCACATTAACAAAATGGTGCGAGAAGCTGTAGCCACCAAAAAGCCCCACATTGTTTTGTAGATCACTTGTCGATTCATCCTCATCAGCATCAGATTCAGGAATTTCTTGACCATTACAAAGACGGTATAACAAATGCACTGCTGGAGGAAAATTGCAATGCAAGATTCTCTCTGTCTCTGCCAATTCCTGCTGCGATGCACCTAAGAACAACAAAGTTGTGATGAACCAACCAGGTAAGCACCCAGATGTTCACTCCACTTTATAGACACCACTGGACAAGCACTGTGCATGAAGGGAAGAAGACCCCTGAAATGAACCCCAAACCCTAAACATCATCATGGCACCTTTGTCCCAAGCCTGCAGTTTACAGGGTAGAATGAGAAGATGGCAACCACAAGAATGACTTTGAATGCCTACCTGGTGCCAGTGATTCTGCAACCTCACAAAAATTCTCTTGCATCCATCCCCGCAGCATTTGCCAGCAACATGTTGCCCGTGATACCAAAGCTGAGGTCTTGTTCCAAGCATGGTATGTGTCCTGAAGGGTTCCAACATCATAATTTCTGCTTATAATGGTAGAACCACATAGATTTAAAAAGCCTTGTCAGAAGGAAAGCATGCTTTAGTCATAAATTGTCAAAGCTATAGAATTCATGGCCATTGCTGAAGATATCCATCATACTTTAGCATTTAACAACAACAACTAGTTCTTCAGCTCCTGAAATGAAATTCTCTTATCCATCAAAACCCTACATGACTCTCCATCATCGTTCATCACGGTCCTCACATTACCCCCTCCTTACCTTCCAAGAGCTGCAAGGTTTGCCGAGGGGATCGTCCAAAAAAGCTAGAGGAAAATCACGTCGGCAATATGATTCCCATAACACCTCCTGATAGGCTGAGTGTCGCCATAGTCGCGCCACACATGCGGATCTCGCACAATCACCAGCGCTAATCTTGGCTAGCACCAGTTCCAGTACCGATCCAGGCAGCTCCTCCATCCCTACCTACGTACCACACACTCCCTCCCTCCCTCCTTCTCTCCCACAACTTCTCTTCCCTTTTCCTCTCCTCTCTCTTTCTTCAATTCCAACACGAGAACAGACGCTCTTGCTCAACGAAAAGATGAGCAAACCTAGAATCCGCTTCTCAGAGCAACTGCATCAGAAACTGCGAAAGAAAGAACCTCGTCAGTGGATACATCCACAAACCTTGAACCTCAGTTGATCCTGATGCACACACATACCGCAAAGCTTTCAAAGAAAATCCTCCACAACGTGAAAACAAAAAACACACTGCTGAGATAACCAAGAACACATCATACTCCCTACAATAACAACAAAAAAACCACAGAGAAGCATTCTGAGAGAATTAGTAGAAACGATCGCACCTTTGTATCCGACGACCGTGCGCGGCAGCGAAGCGCAGAGAGAGAGAGAGAGAGAGGAGAGGCGCGCGTGCACGACAAGAGCGGCGAGAAACGAAGCCGGAAATGCGCGGAAGACAGAGCCCATTGGCAGGCATGTGTAAACCCATAACACGGAGGGCGGTTGTGT
>Ga0209611_10008419_pt1 | contig 16128 bp, 16 predicted proteins | sample S1TSphgellanicum_3_FD_187693 | JGI IMG/M metagenome (GOLD analysis project Ga0209611, IMG submission 187693) | Host-associated microbial communities from peat moss isolated from Minnesota, USA - S1T2_Fc - Sphagnum magellanicum MG (SPAdes) (version 2) | ecosystem: Host-associated > Plants > Peat...
AAAAAGTTTTTTTTTTTTTTTTCCTTTGGACCCCTCCTACTTTCAAACCTCATAACTTTCTTATTTCTTGTTAATTTTAAACGATTTAAAATGCTATAGTAGCGCCATCTGAAGTTCTACAAATTATGTTGGAACTTTAATAACAAAAAAAACAACATAAAAGGGACTTTCTAGGTGTTTAAGAATCAGCCTTTGTAGTGCTAAATGGTTTTTATTCTGAGTTTTTGACCCCCTTTACTTTGGGGGGCCATAACTTTCTCATTTTTAATCTAGTTTTCACAATTTTTAGTGTGTTAAATGCGCCAAGAGGAGGGCTTCAAGTTTTGTTTGGACACCAGAAACAACAAAACCTTCCCATGGCTGCTATACTCTAATACATTAGTTGGATCTAATGTGCAACTAAATTGGTTCATGAAATTTGCAATGGAATTTTTTATCCCATATCCTTTGGCTTCCAATTCTATTTGGCTTAGTATATAACTAGGAGCAATAGCTTTATTATAACTAAATACCAAGTGCGATTGGGGATGAATAAATAAATAAAGCTTGACATTCTGAAATGGTTAGTCTTAAAAATAAAATTGGATTATTTTAATTTTACCTATGTAGCCTAAACCTATCTATGTTCAACCTACTTACATACCAAAATAAACCTACTTATCTAATAGGGTTAATAATCACCTACCTACCTAAGCACACATGTCAACATTTTATTGGCCAAAAATTGGACGATTTAAATTTTATTAATTAATATTTTTAAATTTTAAAAATAGGTAGGCTTTAATTACCACGTGTCATCATATAATTTGTGTTTAAAAAGGACACATGTCAAATGGTCAATGAACGTTCCATGGTGTGCCATATTTCATCATTTCAATGGCAGAAACATTAATGATTGAGATTAATCCAATGAATTTTTAATTTTGAAAACCAAAAAAAATAATTAATGACACGTGTCCACAAGCTAGTTGTCCAATTTTTAAACACATGTCATATTTTTATTAATTACATTGTAGTTGCAAGGAGAGTTGCAACAAGGTGCAACTACATTTAGATTAGTATGTATGGATGAACATGTATATTAGCACCGTATATACATGTTGCATATGTAGTGTCGCATGCAACTAAATGTCATGTGCAACTTGTCTTATGCAACTACACAAATTTGCAGTTGCATGTGTTGCATGTAACTGAATTTTAGTTACAAATGACAGTTGTAAAACCCAAAATTTCTAGTAGTGATAATGGTAAAAATTTGGCAAAAATTTGGGTAAATCTAATGGTTTAATCTATTAACTAAACATAGTCGCTAAACCTAACGATTACATGTAATGATTAAAATTAAGTAGATAAATGACTAAATAGGTAGGTAGATAATATGTAGGTAGGTGGGTACATATGTAGGTAGGTATGTAGGTACGTAAGTGAAAAGGTATAAATAAATAGATAGGTAGGTAAATAACTAGTTAAATAAATAGGTGGATGCGTAAATAAGACATAGATATATAGGGTAGTAGACCATGTCATTTTTTATGAAAGATCATTAGCTATTTTGACTAAATGTTCAACTTAACTAAAGATCATTGGTGATTTTGATTAGAAATCATTGGCCATGTTGATTAATTATTCAACTTGACTAAAGATTATTGAGCATTTTGACTAAGGTTGTACAACTTGACTATGTGTATTTAGTCAAATAAATTGTTATAATCAAGTTAATCAGTCAATAAATACATGTGTCATTCAAACCCTTGGCCTTTAGTCAAATGCACATCCATTAATAAAAAATGACAAGGTTAGTCAATTTGAACCTCTTAAAAAATCATGATTTGTAGTAGTGATGGTAATGATGAACAACCACATCTATTCTTTTAATATGGCTAGGTGTCAAATAATTACAAACTAATTCAAATTCTAGAGGTTGAAAACCTTTAAGTTCAACAAATAGTGAATCATGTTCTTTGGTTTGAACAAGTTTATCAATGACTAAGTCAATTGGTTTGACCAATAGATGTTGCAAAGTTCGATCTTCAATAAACTTATATAGCTTCAACTTGTTAATGTTGAGAAGCACTGGGTTAAGGTCAAACTTATCAATGGTGACAAGTAAACATTATTGTGTCCTATAAAGCCCAAACCATCGTCTTTGAAATTTCAAAGTATGTTTGAAACTAGCCCTTGGAAACCATAATACATAGTCTCCAAATTAAAACTTGGTTTCAATGAACGGGTTCTGTGACCATAATGATATGTTCCATTGGTTGGAAGCAACTAAATCCTATGTAATCAACCTATTTTCCTATAGTTTTACTAATTCAAATAATTGACTAATTAAAACTTTGATAGGTTGTGGATCTCTATTTTCACCAAGTTTAGATGGTAACAAATACTTTATGGGTAGTAATGGATGCATGCCACATGCACGTAAGTAAATCAGGGCGATTCTCAACTTTTAGTGGTCGGGAGTCAAATTGACAATTTGATTCCCGACCTTTCTTTTGGCCATAACTTACGTTTTAAGTACCCAAATGGGTCATGCGAGCCCATTTTAGACATCTAAGTTCCAAGAATTTTTCAGTGGTAGAAGGAACTTTTCAATCCAATGATTTTTGACCCTTGCAATCGCCCTTTGAAGATTTGAGAGTCCATTGGGACTTCAATTGCCAAAGTGGGAGCTCATTTGGGAGTGTGGGATTCATTCTTTCACACTCTCTTACACTCCCGAGAACATGAAATGCGACTCTCAGGCTTCACTCTTGGCCCGCACCTTTGCAAGCCTTTGCTTTAGTTGTAAGCCCAAGGTTAAGGTTACGACATGTATTGAGATCGACATGCAAAGGATTACGGGTCAAGATCTATGCAAGATTAATAAACATTTTCTATAGTTTCCCATTAAGCTAAGTCATTATTGTGTTGATTGTTTCACTCATGATAAATTAATTACTAATAAGGAGATTTTTTATTTCTTCCCTAAGTATCTTGATAATCACCTTGGGAATACATTATTGATAAACGATACGTTTTATAGAACTTGTTTAAATCTACCCATCTTTGTTAAGTCTTATGAATATGCGCCAAAAAAAGATAATTATTTAATGATATTCCTTTCCCATACTTAAAGTTCCTTCATTATTCTGGGCTTAGTGCACCCACCTTTGTGGAGCTTTATCCTTTCAGCGCCATCAGAAGTATCAAAGAAGACAATGTCAAATTCCGGACGTTGTTCAAAAAATGCACCATGGCCTATTTTGTCAATTTTTGTAGACATCGTTCGACACCCTTAGTTTGTAGTCCAAATATTGTCTTTTGCTCCTTTTGTCCAATGTTGTTTTTTATTTTCCAATCTCATTTATTTTTAGGGTAAATGAATGTTTGGACTTTTACAACTACTATTTGTCTGCTTTTTCAAATTATCGATGCGGCTTGTATTAAAGAGGCGAAAGATAGGAAAAAAGATATGGAGTCACCAAATTCATGCATGTTTGTTGAACTTGGCTTGGATGAAATTCCCTTAACTTCGGGTTTCGATACTCTAATCTTTTAGGTAAAAGATGTGGAATCATTAAATTTACGCACGGTTGTTGTAATTAACTTGGATGTGATTCCTTCGACTTTGAATGTTGATTCCGGAACGCCTTATTCACTTGCAACAAAGGTGAGTTCATTTCATGTGATTTTTGATTTGAACGAAGTTCTGATCGCAACATGTTTCAATAGAGGTTTTAACACTGTCATTCCATGTCCTGGATTGAAAGAATTCTTTAAAAAATGCCTTGCTCAATTCCAAGTCTATAATTGGTCTACACCCCCAAGCTCCTTAATGGACTCAACTACAAATCCAAAAGTGAAAATAGTGGAAGAAGGAGTTGAGGCGTGCTCCCTAATTTACAGCACTTTAGGGGTTGAGGGGCGTGTTGGAGCTTCGGGATCACAACTAAAAAGATTGACAAAAAATTTAATTACTAACATGGACCTGCATAAACCAAACAACAAGTTGGTTAATGCGTAGTTTGGGCATTTTTAATGCACATACGAGCCATGAACAAACATGGACTCATAAGATTCACCATGGCCCAGACTTGCGAGAAGCCACCACCTTCCCCCTTATAATATACTACGTGCCTAGCCATGGGACCAACACCCAAATGTCATTTTGTCCCAGGACCCCTAACCGGGAGTCTTGAAATTCCCAAATTAGGACCCCCACAACTTTTGGGGATTCATACCTTTGTGTGAAAACCTTCGATTGAGGTGAGGTCTCAAGCAAAGTTGTAACCCTTATCGAGAGCTTTTCAACGGTATGAGGCACGCCACCTGAACGCAAATAAATTAAGGCGATTCTTGATTTTTAGTGGTCGGGAGTCAAATTGCCAATTTGATTCCAGGCCTTTTTTTTGGCCATAACTTATGTTTTAATTACCCAAATAGGTCATGTAAGCCCAATTTAGACATCTACATTCCAAGAGTTTTCCAATGATATAAAGAAATTGTTGATCCAATGGGTTTTGACCCCTAAAATTGCTCTCTTGGGAGTTCACTTAGGAGTGTGGGGTTCATTCCTTCACATTCTCCTACACTCTCAGGAGCATGAAATGTAACTCTTCGGCTTCATTCTTGGCTTGCACCTTCACAAGCCCTTGCCTTTGTCCTAAGCCCAAAATTAGGGTTGCAACATAATATCTAAAAACTTTTTATTAGTAAAATTTATTAAAATTTATTTAATTTTATTTCCTGAATCTTGCTTATATTTTTTGCCTTTATCGCATTTTGATTTGGCTTCGTGGGGCTTTGGTTAAACTTCACACTCCTTTGACCATCTAGTGGCCACTAAATGTTTTCCAACATCAACCTGGTGGCTGCCAAGTTGTGATATGTGTGTTTTAATTCATGTTCTTACCGAATTCCCTTACAAAATTATTCTTCCATGTCTTAGATATCAATTGCATTCATGTGTATTCTTTATTGGCCTAACATCTTCTTCGACAAGGAAGGAGGCCTCTACTCATTCTTGAATTTCTTTTTGTGTCAACTTTTTTCTTTTTTAATAGGTGCATGTTGTTTCTTTTTATAATGCAAGGATGCAAAGTTAGACTTTTCGACCTCAATTTAGCACAACTAGAAAGCTCCTCATTTTCAGTTTCAATGGTGTTTTTTGTTACTTTCCAAAGTATGCCCTTCTTCAAGGGGATCAACAAAAGACTAAGAGAAACTTAAATGTATCTAGGTTGGGAATTCATGTTAGAGTATAGGATTTCTTAACTCAAGCATTTGAACACTTTCACATTGCTATTTGGTTGTGTATGTTTTTAGAAAATGTCCTTCAAATTCTACCTTTGTTGATGCCCAAAAGTCTCATTGATCAATTTGTGTTTGTTTGGGAATGTGATAATGCACTATAACAATGAGTCAACTTACATGCTTAGTTTATTACTATTTGAAGGACTTGGATCGAATTCACCTTGCTTGTAGAAGTTACTTTATGGGGATAAGGATCAAACATTACTCATTGATGATGAGTTTAGAAAGGCCTTTTGAAATACAAAATGGAAGGGACTTTTCCTTGAGCCATTCAGAGGATGTGAATTACTAAAAACCAAGGTGTAATGGTTAGACCTTGCATCTTGGTTATGGCTAGTGTTGAAGGGTTTGCCCTTTGTAAAGAAAGTTTATGCCCATTCCACAATCATTATGAAGTTTTCAAGGCCGTTGTTTAGTTTTCAATATCCATTTTATTCCCAGTTTAAACAGTTTGAAGGAAGTTTGAACGAGGATCTCACAATATTGTAACTTCCTTTAGGTGACATCCTAAGTACACCCTAAATGTGTCCTTGTTTCAGTTATGTTCTCCATGTTTCATTTCACATTTGTTTTAGTTTTTTTTTTAAAAATTTTGTATTTAGTCTGGTGTCTATAGTTTTTGGGGAAATTTTCAATTATTCATTTCTATTTGTAATGGATTTTGTCTTTGTTTGCAAACCGCACGAAGGCATTTGCAATTTGAACCAGTAGAAAATCATGTTGTTGACCGGGTTTTCCTTTTAGAGAGGCCAAGGATGTAGTTGCATATTTGATTCTTAGTCTAAAAGATTAGACAATTCCTCAATTTGTGGTTGCTTATAAAGTGGAATTTCTGTTTCAATAGCTCATTTTTTGAATTCTTATATGGATGGCGAAATTTTTTTGATACTCAATGTATTTTTATGAAATCAATAAATTGATATATATAATTTTTTAAGCACTTGAGGTTTACTTTTGTTGTCAGCTCCTATGGGTGAATTCATATTTCATATTACACAATAAGCAAAGTCTTCCTACTCAAGGTTACATGTTGAATGTATATGTTTTAGTACGTTTCCAACTAGGACTATTATATAAATTGATGGCCACCAGTCATTTCAATTGTTCAATGCCTTACAAGCTTTTTTGTTCAATGGTCCACCAACAGTTTATGACTTACAATACCTTTAAGTATTGTAAATTCTTTTATTGATACTTTGCATAATTCAATGGCATAAAATTTAGTAGAAATTTCAAATTTGATTTTTTGATTTTGGCAGTGAATTGTTTACTTGATGATGTTATGCAATGTTTTAGTTTTGCACTGCTCTTTGTATGGTTTTCTAGTTTTTAATATCTGGTGGCCACCATGTTTATCTATTGTCATGAATGTTAATTATTTTCCTGGTGATTTTTTTTAATGCAAATTTTTCATTTCAACATTTTTTTTTATGCCCACCAGGTTGAAGATGTTATTTTATTTATCTTTAAACTTTCAAAATTCATTGTTTTTATTTTCAAACTTTTTCAAAGTTCGAAATTAATTAAATATGTGTTCTGTTATTTGACATTAGTCATAAGCTCGACAATATTCATGAAGATCTCAATTCATCATCAGCCACCAATAACTAACATCTAGGATCTTTTGCACAATTTTATTAGAAGAGAAATGCCCTCTTACAACGCCTCTATGTAATTCTTACAAAATTGTGGACACCTATTTTTTTGTAGAACTTGATGAATCTGGTTATCTTGTCCAAATCTATACAATACTCCCTTTTGAAGCACAAATGGTTTGACTTTTTGGGCTAAATATTGTCTTTGGGATGTTGTGAATCTTTTTGGCATCACTCCTTATAATAAGTACTCATACACACTCTGTAACCACTCAGGTTGTAGGGTAAACATGTGGACATCATAGGTTTGATAAGGTATTCCAATAGGTTTAATCTAATTGGGTAATCCACTCAATGCATTTACCATTAGATGGGGTCTACCATGTTTGTAAATAAATTTCAGGTTATACTCTAGAAATAATAAAAGCCATCTAACTAACTTGCCAAAAACTTGTGGCTTGTTGACCAAATCCATTAAAGGCATATGGTCCACATAAAATGTAAACCTATTACCTAACAAGTAATGCCGGAATTTGTGTAAGGCATAAATCATAACTAAAGCCTTTTTTTGTAGTAGTAGTATAGTTTTTCTCAATAGAATTAAGTAGTTTTGATGAGTACATAACAAGTTGATCTATTTTACCTATTGGGTTTTGGGCCAATATTGCCCCTATTGCTAACTAAGATGCATCAATATGAACATGAAATTCCAGTTCTCAGTTAGGATTGATAAATATATGAGCTTAAATGTATTGATTCTTGATATCATCCCAAGTGGTTTGACATTCAACAATCCATTCGAACACTTCATCTTTTTTGAATAACTTGGTGATTGGTGCCATAATAGAGGTAACTTTTTTTTATGAAACATTTGTAAAACTGGGCCATTCCATTGAAGACTTGAATCTCCTGAGGTGTTTTAAGCACTTTCATGTTGATTAAAGCTTCTATTTTCTTAGGATTAGGTGTTTTCCCCTTTTTGGAGACTATGAATCTTAAAATAGTTCTAGAACATACCATAAATGCACATTTTGTTAGATTCAAACTAATGCCTTACTCTCTACGTTTTAGAAAAAACTTTTTAAGTTTTTTTAAATGAGTGGACAAGTCAATAAAAACAATAAAATCATCTAAAAATATCTTCATGAACACATCAATGTATTCATGGAAAGCTTTGATGATTGCCCTTTGATAAATAGGTGGTCCATTTTTGACCCCAAAAGGCATTATAACCCACATAAAACCCCCCTAAACAATAATAAAGGTGGTTTTGTACTGGTTTTTCGGTGCTATGGAAATTTGATGGTATTTAGAAAAATCATTTAAAAATGCATAAACTTCATGTCCAGCTATAATGTTAATAACCTCATTAGTAAAAAGGTAATAAGTAAGGATCCTTCTTAGTAACAACTTTAATTTTTTTAAAGTTCACACAAATTCTTAGTTTCCCATTTTTCTTAAGCACTACAACTATAGGTGATAGCCAAGTAGCCTCTTCAACAAGTTTAATAAAACCTATAGCAAACAATTTGTCAATATCATGTTTGACAATAGCTACATAGTTTGGATTTAATTGGTACATTGTTTGATGAACAGGTGGTATCAATGTGTCCAACTCAATCTGATGTTAAGCAACATCAAGTGGTATCCCTTTTAAATATTTGTAAATCTAGGCAAAAATGTCTTTGAACTCTTGTAGCAATTCAATTAGTTGATTGTCGATAACAGGTTTTAGATTCACACCAATTTTAACCTATTGTAGGTTTTTTTCAAAACCCAAATTGATCTTGGTTAATTGTTCTTCTTCAGTGATAGTCCATCCCACAATGTGAAGGTTTTAAACTCTAATTCAGGTAGGCATATTGTCATCTCCATTTCTCCTACTTCATGTTGGAAAAATGTCTTTAATCAATGTTGTTGGAAAATATTAGGGGGTATAGCCATCTTAACAAGTCATACATGTACTGATTTAATAGGTATATTAGATGAAATAAGTGCCTCAAACACAAGTTCAACATGTTTAATAACTTGATCGACTCCTACTAATGTAAGGACAACTATGATTCCTATTGAAAATAGTCTTGGTTCTTTGGCAAACATCAAATCCTCCTCTTCATTAGATATTCCGAAATGGAAATCATAACAAACTAATGCTTTTAAACACTTGGTTGGTGCTCCAAGTTTCTTAGTAAGAGGTATGGTTCTAATTGTACCATTTCTTTGTATAATAATAATGTTGTTGCCCCAATCATGAGACAATTTAGCATCCCTTAACCAAGGACAACCTAACAACATAGAATAACTAGAGTCTAACACACCATTTTGAATCATAGTAAAAGTCACTGCATAAGGAATTCCATGAATAAGAATTTTAAGATCCTTAATCAAACTTAAGGGTTTTGTAATGGTTTGATTAGCCATACGTAGATTATAAGGTGCAAATTTTGGTTTTGATAAACCTAACTATACCTTCAACTTCTTTGTAATAATATTAATTCCAAAATCACCATCTAAAAGCACATTTTCAATAAAAAATTTCCCTACTTGAATTTGTATTACTACCATTTGATGATCAATGGCAACTAATGTAATTATCAATTCTGGTAAAGAAGGTTTTGATGGTATTGGGTTAAAAATGTAACATTTGATATTAGGAATCGCCCAAAACAGTTGTCCCAAGTTCAATGTATACTTGGTCCTCAAGACTTGTTTATTGATATCCTTGAAAAGAATTAATTTTTTTATAATTATAGCAACCTATTTTGAAATGGTAGGTTGCTGATTCATTTCACTGATTTGATTTCTTTCAACTAGTTGAGTTGTGGCAAGATTATTAGGCAATCGAACCTAATTATTTTGCAATGAACCTTCATTGATGGTAGTAGGTTGGTTTTCAACCCCACTATGTTGTAATTGTCTAACAATTTCAATGAACAAATCCCGTAGACATTCTTCTTGTTGCCAATCTTCAACTCCTTTGGCTTTAACTAGCTCCCTCTCTTTGAACACTTGCTATTCCGACTACTAATTATGGGTGGTAACAATAATTATTACATTAATTAGCATGTTGGCGATTTTAAGTGGTTTAAATGTTGTTATAGCATTAGAACTAACAAGTTTAATTCTAAGCATGTTATGTACCTCAATTTTTCTAGGGCATTTTCCTGATCTATGTTTACACTAAAACAAATTATATAGGGATAATGAACAAGTATCACTAGAAGAAATTTGAAAATTAATGATTGAATTTGTGATTCATTTATAGTTATAATGGACACATGCAACTAAAAATAGCTTGGTTGTTTTGGACAAATGCCATAAGATAGTCAATCGCAAAAAATATGACATGGCCATGTAGTTGAAAATGTAGTTGCAAACCTTTTGACTAGGTTAGAATTTCTCATCCATTGCCATGGATGATCTTTAGTATGACGTGGAACCCCAATTTGCAACTACATTTGTGACTACATTTGGGATAATCACATGTTACCAAATGTGCCATTGATGGGTGGTTAGGATTAAAACACGTGGCAATTTCCATTTGTTCAAAAAGGATATATTATAATAATAGTAATTAAATATTATAATTGTAGGAATTAATTATTATAATTATAGTAATTAAATATTCTAATTAATTAATTATAATCTATCCTAAGTTAAATTATAATAGGCAACCTATTCTAGGCTAAACTAGGGTAGAATAGGCTAACTAACATAGGTTAAGTAGGTAGGTAGGTAGGAGGTAGGTAGGTAGGTAGGATCTTATTTATTTTGTTGGGGACAAGCCTTTTGATTGGCTCATCTTAATTGGCACATGCACTATGTTTATAGTTCATACCATGAATCTAGTCCATCCCTTCATCTACTTATATACTTTACAAGTTTGAAGTTATAGACAAAAGATATGGGACAATTTTAATGAAGGGAAACACTACAACACTATCACATCCTTTGTTCCATATAAAAACATTATCATTGATCCACACAATAAAATATTTATTGTTTTCATTAACTATTTACTACCTACCCTACTTATTACATATTACTTTGGTTACATACCTACTATCTATTGCCCAATCTACATTTAATAAATTAATTACCTAACTTACCTAATTTATTATTATTATTATTATTATTATAAAAAATCATATATCCACATAATAAAATATTTACAATTTAACCTACCTATTACTTACTACTAGCTATCCTACTTATCATATACTACTTAGGTTACATACTAACTATCTACTACCTAGCCTACCCAATAAATTAATACCCTAGCCTATATTTAATAAATGAATTGTTTAACATAACTAGTTGATTAATCAATTAATACAAAATAAAATGACATATATCCACAAAATAAAATACCTCTTGTTTAACATATAACCTACATACCTACTATCTACTACCTACCTACCTAATAAATTGATTACCTAACCTACATTTAATAAATAAGTCGTTTAACATAACTAATTAATTAATCAATTAATACAAAAACATTATGAAATATCCACAAAATAAAATACCTTTTTCTTAGCTTACCTACCTACCTACCTACTATTTATTAGTATTTATCCTACTTATTACATACTACTTAGCCTAATTAATTAACTGATTAAGTACCTAACCTAATTAATTAATTAATTAATTCAAAAACATGATCACATATTCACATAATAAACTAATAAACCTACCTACTACCTATATTCCAACTTATTACCTACTACCTAGTTTACCAATTAATTAATGACCTAGCCTACCAAATACCTACTTAGTTTACCTAACCTAGCTAGGTCTAACCTTCATAGCTTAACCTATTAACTACACTTAATAAACTAGCCTACTATTACCTATAGATAACTTAGGCCAATTAATTAAGTATGCAAGCTAGGCTAGGCTACCAATGTACATAGGCTTATTTAATTTAACGTAACCTATTAAACTTAATTAATTTAGTTTACCAACTAGGTTATAATAGCCTTTTCTAGCAAACTATTAACTATTAGATATTATATCATGGAGGACCCATTTATAATTGCAAAAAAGACCCATGGATGGGTACATCGAAGGGATAATAATCTAGTTGAAATAACAAAGTATGCCATGTGTTTTGTGAGGCATTCTTGCACACCTTCAACATGAAGATATGCATTCATAAAACCCGCTTGGAAGTGGAACTACTATGTAGTTGTAGTCTAACAAGTGAGGTGGTTCAATGTAATGCAATGAAGTTCACTAAGAATATAATGCGTTGTGTCCATTTGGAAAATACAAAGACATTGTGGGAGAATCATAGCTCACCATGATGGAATGTGAAGGGGCATTATGTTGATGTTCATTCAATGTCATGCTTGATGGTTGAACCCCTTTTGTTCCATTTGTCATAACATCTACATACAACCTCTTAATCTAACATGCATTGGACTATTGAAAAGTTAATTTAAAAAGGAGCCATGTTACAAAATCTTATAAATTTTTATTTTTTTGATCAAGAGTGAAGCCTTGGGATTAAAAATCACTTTGCTTAGATTGAGGAAAAAACAGACAATTTCAACCCCCTCTACTTCCGGCAAGTGTAGTTCCCTAACAGCAAACCTGATGATGCAAAAACTTGGAGAGAACCTTCTACACCTCCTAAACGAGAATTGTTTTAAGTTTGACATTAATTCAACGATGAATTTGGGAGGAACAACTATTTGAATTAAAACTCCAGAGGCTTTGTCATGGAAATCCTTCCATGAACTCCACTATAACACCCTCTACTCTTGGCAAATGTAATTCCCTTACAGCCAAACTGATGATGCTGAAATTTTGAGAGAACCTTTTAAACCTCTTAAACAAGAACTGTTTTAAGTTTGACACAAATCCAACGATGGATTTGGGAAGAATAACTATTTGAAATAAAACTCCAGAGGCTTTGTCATGGAAATCCTTCCATGAACTCCACTACAAACACCTTGTACTCCCGGCAAGTGTAACTCCCTTATAGCCAAACCGGTGATGCTGAAATTTGGAGAGAACCTTTTACACCTCCTAAACAAATTTTTTTTTACGTTTGACACAAATCCAACGGTGGATCTGGGAGGAAAAATTATTTGAAATAAAACTCTAGAGGCTTTGTCATGGAAATCCTTCCATGCTTATTTCTTGCACACATTTTTTTTATGAACAACACCCTTCCACACATAAGGGCTAATCTTTTCCTCACACATTCATTCTCCTCCTTTTCCCTTTCCCCAACCCCAGAGAGTCCTCTTTCCCTTGATAAGCCTCCATATATTTTCCTTGAGCTTGTTCCCCTTGTCCAATGGAAGCTTCGAAATCCTCCCCTCTAATCAATGGCCTCCTCATCCTTCAAGAGCCAATGAGAATTGAAAATGATTTACCCTCCAATTGATTTTAGGATGAGAATTCTTGGGCCCAATGAGACACAAAAAATATTCCATCCTCCAATCAAATAGGATGACAATCCTCATGACTAATGAGATTGGAAGATTCATGTTTCCCCTTATTTTGGATATCTTGATGAGGTTCTTGAGTTTGATCTTTATCCTTTCCGTCCGTTGACCCTCACATCCTACTTCTTCATCCTAATTATTCCAAGTAACTAACTACTAGGATAATTTATTAATAGTAACAAGTAAACATCCTTGAGTCCTTACTTGATTAAATCAATTTAATGGTTGAAGTAACATCCCCGCGTACCATTTACTCTTTTGATATCCCCTACTTTTTTTTTTTCCATGCATTAATTAACTATGTAATACGTAGCACATTAGAATTAAAATTTTCATCACAAAAACCCCCACATACTTCTAGATCCATCGTCGAAATTAGGGTTTGATGAATCCATTAAATTTAGGATTTTTGAGTTTTCACGAGGTTCCGTCGTCACTCCCACACCTTACGCTTACCCTAATTTGTTAAATAAAAAAGCCTCAACCCCTTTTGAACGCAAGTACCACATTGTTTCTGCTACCCTTTTGGTTTTTGTTGATGCAGGTGAAAATTTAGTCATGGCGGATAACGTCGCTATGCCCTCTAATCCTCTAGTTTCACTAGTAGAAAAGGAAAAGCTTGAAGAAACACCGTTTGACGTGAATGTCTCTCAACAGTCGCGCAAAGAAGAACCGTCCAGAAAAGTGGTGCGCACTCGAGTCGATCATTCGGCATGGGATCGTCGATTGTCTCTTAATCCACATGCTTTAGCAATCTATTTAAAAATTTTTCCTACTTGTGGAACCACACCAGAAAGGTTTGAAGAATGTCAATGTGAAGATGATGATGTTCGTCTTCATTGTTGAACTTGGGTTCCCAGTGATGGCCACTATTGTTCGTTGCGAGGCCCAATCAACCCCCTTTCCATGGAGCATCAAGCCGAATACCTAGCTCGCACCATTCGTCACATTCTGGAGTTTTTGCAATTGTGATTTATGCCCTTAAAATTGTTTACTAAGTTGTAATTCACTTGAGGCCACTCAGGTGGAAATGTTAATACCTAAGTTTGATTTTGATTCTATTTAAAAGTATGATAGAAATGAAAATTAAATAAAGATGTATTAGGATTGCATCTTTAAAATCTTTTAAGTACATCATTCGTGCTTGAAGATTATCTTATAGACTAACTTAATATTGTCATGGTGAAATGTTATTGCTAATTATGGGTTTGTATTCCCAATATATTAATAAATCACATCTAATTCTACATCCCTTTTCCCTTCTTTACAACATAAAAGGATAATCCACTTAAAAAGGTTTACTAGGTCTTAAAATTAACTAAGCCTTGCATCAATTTAAATAAAAGAGTCTTCTACGTTGAAATATCCAAAGGCTAATTCAACTTTTAATTATTACTTGGAGGTTTATCAGGATTCAAATCATTAATACTAAAGAAAACTATGGAACTACAGCTTAACAATTTGTGGTAGTATAATCCATGACTCACATGTTTCTTTGTTCATGTGGTAGAATATATTATTGCAATTGAAAAACCTTTCATTTGTAATTGTAAAAACAACTATGTTATCATCCATTGATGAATGTAATCAAAAGTGGATGACATTGTTCACTTTTCATCTACATTTTCAATGAAAATCATATTAGTTGTAAGTTGTATCACATTTACAACTACAATTTGGTTCAACCCTTCCTGTAGTGCATATGTGACTACAAGTTATAACTACATACACATGTAGGACTAACACATTGTTAGTCATAAAATCAGTTGATTTGGACATTAGTTGCATAGTAGTCACAAAAATATGGTTAGGATGGAACATTTCTTCTAGTGTATTTTTCCTAATTTAAAAGATTGGGTTTTAATTCTTGCTACAAGTTATGTAGACTTAACTATAGCAATTGGCACAACTAGTACCTTTTTTTTAATGTTATGACAAGTTTCCACTAAATGACCAATTTTACCACAATTGGTACATGCTAATGTTGATTTAGTTGTCACAGCAAATACTATAGGTTTAATTCTTACATTAGCTTTTGGTGTGGTTAGAAGAACATTATAATTCATACTAACGGGTCCACTTTCCTCACATACTTTAACAACTTCCTTGTGTTCAATTAAAATGTTTCTCTTCATACTTGAAGTTGCTAATCTTAGGTAAGGTAATAAACCTACCCTAAAAACAATGGTGAAAAAAACATTTGTTGGTTTAACATGTAGAAAGTTAGTTAATTTCAATAGGTGTTCATAATAAACCTTAACACATTCGACAAATTGTTGTTGTATGTTTTGCATCTACATGCATACCTCCTCATTGTTCTTCTTGTTCTAAATCATTTGCAAAATGTTTGTTCCAACTCTTCAAAAGTGCAATTTGGATGGTTTTGAACCTAGTTTTTACTCCATTCAGAGGATACTATCCCTAAAAGTAAAACCAAATAGGTTGATGATGTCAAATTTTACTGTTTCACCATTAACTTTAATGGCCTTTTTGAACACTATGATGTGAGCATTAGGATTAGTGTCTTTGACATGGGTTGGATATTGTAGCTTCATGTATGGTAGCTTTGTGGTTACTTCTAACACAAATTACACAATAAGTGGTTGAAACCACGGTGGTATGAACATGTGTGGGTTAGGTGTTGGCCATCCAAAAAGTTCAACAGGTGGATTGAAAGGTGGTTCTTTAGGCAGATCTCTTCTAGGTGAACTTCCTCCATGTGAATCTCTAGGTTATCTTCCATCCTATGGTTGGTGATTAATCAAATGAATATT
>Ga0209611_10008423_pt1 | contig 16124 bp, 14 predicted proteins | sample S1TSphgellanicum_3_FD_187693 | JGI IMG/M metagenome (GOLD analysis project Ga0209611, IMG submission 187693) | Host-associated microbial communities from peat moss isolated from Minnesota, USA - S1T2_Fc - Sphagnum magellanicum MG (SPAdes) (version 2) | ecosystem: Host-associated > Plants > Peat...
TCACTACCAAGGATGTAGGATTTTTCTTTTCCAACACAACACCCCACACCCTACCCCCTGCACCCCTTTTTTTGTAACCTTACCTGAGACCAAGCCATGATAGCACTCCTTGGTTGGTGACGTATTCAATCACCACCATGAAGACGAAGCCAATCATCGCAGCTCTGCCATTTAAACGCTCTGCGTATTCATTAAACCCAAACTTTGGTTCTTCTAGCCTAGGTGTAATGCTGGGCTGTGGTTGTGTGATCATCAGGGCAAGCCTCTTTTTGATATGGATAAAGTATTCAGGAGTATAGGAGTCAGAATTGTGATTCTGTCTTCTAACCCCTCTTATAGTAATTTACGATTCTTAATATATTTTATGAATACTGTAGCAATCGTCAAGAGAAAAACTTTGAAGTACAGTAGTGGTATCAGGAAAAGATCAGTCGGATTCGTAGTCTCTGATTCAAAACACCAGGGATGAGACTGACAAACTAAGGGAAACAGAAAAATCAATATAGAGGCAGTAAATGGAAATTGGAGTTCCCAAGGAAACTAAGGATCAGGAGTTTCGAGTTGGGTTGAGTCCTTCTAGTGTCAGGGTACTACGAGAAAATGGTCATATCATCTTCGTAGAGACTCAAGCAGGTACTGGTGCTGGATTTACAGATGATGACTACAGAGGTGCTGGTGCGGAGATTGTCACTAACCCAGAAGCTTCTTGGAGTCGGGAACTAGTTGTCAAAGTCAAAGAGCCGCTGAGTAGCGAGTATAAATTTTTGCAGAAAGGGCAGATGTTGTTTACTTATCTGCATTTAGCAGCTGACCGCAAATTAACCGAGCATTTGATTGATTGTGGTGTAACAGCGATCGCCTACGAAACAGTAGAACAACCAGGAAATAACAAATTACCTCTGCTCACTCCCATGAGCATCATTGCTGGTCGCTTAGCAGTCCAATTTGGAGCCAGGTTCCTAGAACGCTCCTCTGGTGGTAGAGGAGTCCTCTTAGGCGGTGTTCCAGGAGTCAGACCAGGCAAAGTGGTGATTTTAGGAGGCGGTGTTGTAGGCACAGAAGCTGCCAAGATAGCTGTGGGTATGGGGGCTACTGTCCAGATTATAGATCTTAACGTTGAGCGTTTATCCTATTTAGAAACGCTATTTGGCTCCAGAGTGGAACTGCTTTACAGCAACTCTACCCATATTGAAACCACGGTAAAAGAAGCAGACTTGCTGATCGGTGCGGTTTTAGTGCCTGGTCGCAGAGCACCTATACTTGTATCACGCGATTTGGTAAAACAGATGCATCCTGGTTCTGTCATTGTCGATGTCGCTGTTGACCAAGGCGGTTGTGTAGAGACTTTACACTCCACATCCCACAGCAGTCCAGTCTATATTGAAGAGGGTGTGGTACATTATGGTGTTCCTAATATGCCAGGAGCGGTACCTTGGACTTCAACCCAAGCACTCAACAACAGTACATTACCATACGTGATGCAGTTAGCGAATCTGGGTATACAGGTACTGGCAACAAACCCAGCAATAGCCATGGGTGTCAATGTGCGAGATCATCGCTTGGTTCATCCTGCCGTGCAAGAGGTATTTCCTGACCTAGTAGCTTGATCACTCCATCCGGCTAAAGCCCGGAGGATTCTAATTTGGTAGTTGGAATTCCTGCATGATCAACTATCTTGGTACTCAGAGAGATTTTGATTGCGTTGTGCCTTTCCCCCCCCTCTCCCACTCTCCTTACTCCCTACTTCTAAAAGTGGTAGCTTCACAGTAAAAGTCGCTCCCTGTCCAATTCCTGGACTCTGTGCCCAAACATTTCCCCCATGCATTTCCACCAAGTAACGCACGATCGCTAGTCCAAGTCCTAGTCCACCTTGATTTCTGGTTATACTGCCATCAGCCTGACGAAAGTGATCAAAAACATAGGGAAGAAAATCAGGGCTGATACCACTACCCGTGTCGCTGACCGTGATTTGGGCATAGTTTGGGGAGTGGTTAGATAAGGAGAATGAGGAAGCATCTTCCCCATCTCTTCCACTTCCCTCTACTGACAATCGCACCTCTATCCTTCCGCCTTCGGGCGTAAACTTAATTGCATTACTCACTAAATTCCAAATTATTTGCTGTAAGCGGTTGGAATCTCCTGATACCAAGAAAGGAGAGGCAAGAAATGTAAGGGCAGGGGGTGCAGGGGAGGCAGGGGAAGCAGCGGAGGAAAAATCTCCCTCTGCACCCCCTGCCCCCTGCTCCCTGCCCTCTGCTTCCCCCGCATCCTTCAAGGTAGATGCAGTTAAATATTCAAGTTGAAGATTTTTTGCCTCTACCTCCAGACGGACAGAGTCTAAAACTGCCGAAATTATAGATGCTAGGTTAACTGGGCAAATACTTAGATGCAGCTTGCCGCGAATAATCCGTGAGACATCTAAAATATCTTCAATGAGTTGCGCCTGCAAAGAAGCATTGCGTTCAATTGTTTCTATAGCTCGATCAATAGCTTTTTCATCTAATTTTTTCTGGCGCAGTAGTCTAGCCCAGCCAAGTATTGAAGTTAAGGGCGTCCGGAGTTCGTGAGAAAGGGTTGCTAAAAACTCGTCCTTGAGACGATTTGCTGTTTCAGCCTCTTCTCGTGCTGTTTGCTCGCGGATCAACTTAATGTGTTCTTCTTCTGCTTGTTTGCGCTCCGTAATATCTTCCAATGTGCCGACATAGCCATTGATTTGACCATGATCAGAAAGCATTGGAGATGAGGAAACATAAACCCAACGCTGAATTTCTCTTGGAGTAAGGATGCGAAACTCACCTCTGTATTCGCGACCTTCAGCACATGCAGTGTACCAATCGGCAATGACCCCTGCTTGGTCTTCTGGATGAATTGTTCTTACCCAACCCTCCCCTAAACTCTCCTCTTGCTTGATGCCATAAATGGCTTGGTAGCGGGGATTGGTGTAAATACATTTACCTGCCGCATTTGTAAGAAAAATACCTACTGGAGAGCAAGCACTTAAAGAGCGAAACATTTCTTCACGTTTTTGCAGTTCAGTATTCATCGCTATAAGCTGTGCTGCTTGTCGCTTCACTTCAGCACTTTTTTGAAATAAATCAACAAACGCCGCTACCTTCGATTTTAATATTTCTGGCTCAATGGGCTTGAATAGGTAATCCACAGCGCCAAGGGAATATCCTTTAAACACCATGTTGTCGCTCGTGCTGAATGCTGTGAGGAAAATAATTGGTGTATGGCGCGATCGCTCTCGTTGTCGAATGAGTTCTGCTGTCTCGAACCCGTCCAGATCTGGCATTTGCACATCCAGCAGAATCACTGCAAAATCCTGATTCAGTAGACTTCTGAGCGCTTCGGCACCTGATGTAGCTCTTACCAAATTTTGACCAAGGCTATCCAAAATCGCCTCTAGAACCAGCAAATTTTCTGGATGATCATCTACCAACAGAACGTTAACTTTTGGTTCAAACGACATTTTATCTGTATGCTTTCAGGAAGAGACTAAGGCGTTTTCACGTCTTCCTTTTGACTTTGACGCTTAATGTTGACTTATTCCCACTATCTTAAGTTATAAATTTATCGCAGTTCTCAAGGAGACAAGAGAGACAAGGGAGACAAGGGAGACAAGGGAGAGGTGTTTGTAACTCATTTAGGGTTGCTATAGTTTGTTGTTAACAGTTGTTTATTTGATGATTAGCTGATAAACAAAACAATTCATTGTTAAAATTGACAAATTTTCACTAAAAAATCTGCGATGTTTACAAGTGGCAGAATCTTGTCTACGACCCCGGCTGTTATAGCTGCTTCAGGCATGATCGGACAAAAGGCTGTTGATGGGTCTTCTACCAGAGTTTTGCCACCGCGTGCTTTGATTCTTGTCAGTCCTCGCACACCATCATGATTTGCTCCTGTCAAGAGTACGCCAATCACCTTCTCTCCGTAAACATCTGCTGCCGTGTCAAATAGCACATCAATAGAAGGTCGTGCGTAAGTGACAGGATCATCAGTGGATAAGGCAAAATAAGGGTAAGGTGCTATACCTTCACCTTCCACCAGCAAGTGATAGTTTGCTGGAGCCAAATACACGTGTCCAGGCAAAATCTCTTCTTTATCTTGCGTCTCTTTGACAATCAGATGACTGTAATCCTGCAATGAGGCTCTCAATATCTCATCTGACCCTTTGTGACGGTGTTGAACAATAGCTACAGGTACTGGAAAGCTCTTTGGCAAAACCTTCAGCAAGACTTGGAGAGCATGTAACCCTCCAAAAGACGTGCCGATAACAATTAGTTTAAACATTGTTAGTTGTTGACTGTTGACTGTTGGCTGTTGGCTGTTGGCTGTTGGCTGCTAGGTGTTCTAAAAAAACTAACAACTATAGCAATCCTATTTGAGATATAAACAGAAACAATCTGAAAGGCTTATAAATAAAATATCTGAGGAATGTACTGTTTGTAATTCATTTGGGATTGCTATATCAATTAGCAAATCCTCCGATAAAGCTTCTCACCTCTTTCTAATTCCTCATAGTCTGTTTCGTGTGGAGTAAATTTGACTGACTCTTGACGCCCTAAACCCAAAACGCCAAACATGACGAGACTATCGTAGAAAAGATTATGGACTCGTTTCTGCAACACTTTATCAAAATAAATTAAAACGTTACGGCACAAAATAATATTAAATTCATTAAAAGAATTATCTGTGACTAAATTGTGCTGTGAAAAAATAATATTATCCTTAATATATGATGAAAAAATTGCATTTTTGTAGGCGGCAGTGTAGTATCCTGAAAAGGATTTTTTGCCGCCTGCCAGTAAATAATTTTGGGTATACTCTTGCATTAATTCCAAGGAAAAAATTCCAGCCTTGGCTTTTCGCAACGACATTTCGTTAATATCAGTAGCATATAAACGAGAACGGTGGTAAAGCCCTTCTTCATGTAGCAGGATTGCCATAGAATAAACTTCTTCACCAGTAGAACACCCAGCGTGCCAAATGCGAATGAAAGGATAAGTTCTGAGTATAGGTACAACTTTGTTTCTAAAAACAAGAAAAAAACTAGGGTCTCGGAACATTGAGGTTACGTTAACCGAGAGTTTGTACAAAAATCTTTCCATACATTCGGGACTGTGGAGGACTTTTTCTTGCAGCCCGGATACACTTGTTAAACCTTCTGCATGAATCGCATGCCAAATTCGCCGTTTGATTGAAGCCAAGGCATAATTCCTGAAATCAAAACCGTAGTAACGAAATATGCCTTCTAAGAGTAATTGAACTTCGATATCTTCAAGTTGCTCCCTACCCATAAATTTGTCATTAAATGTTTAGAATACGTTACAGGGCAGAAAATTGTGTAATTTGGGAAAATTAACAATAGTATGCGCCTAACGCACTATAAGGACGTTACTGCAAGATATAAGAACTTGTTAGCTCTTATTTTTTATAGCGCTTTCAGATTAAAGGTTACATCCATCTAATTACTATAAATGACAAATAACATTTATATCTCAAGGTGGAAAGTTATCGATAGAGCCAAACGCGCAACAGAGATAGTAACTGCTCGGTATCAACGGGTTTAGTGATATAGTCAGAAGCACCCGCTTCGATACACTTGTCGCGATCGCCTTGCATTGCCTTAGCAGTGAGTGCAATAATGGGCAGAGATTTGAATTGATTTTGCTGACGAATCAGGCGGGTAGTTTCATAACCATCCAATTCTGGCATCATCACATCCATCAAAACAGTATCAATGTCTGGTGTATTTTGCAAAACAGCAATGCCATCGCGACCGTTTTCGGCATACAAAACCTGTATTTGATAACGTTCCAGAAAACTTGTCAGCGCGAAGATGTTACGCACATCGTCATCAACAATCAGTATTTTTTTGTTCAGTAGGATCGAGTCAGAGGTATGCAGTTGTTCAAGTATTTGTCGTTTGGGAGCAGGCATTGCGGCTTGAACACGATGCAAGAATAAGGCGGTTTCATCCAACAGACGTTCGGGCGATCGCACATCCTTAACAATAATGGTCTGTGCAATCCGCCGTAGTTGAGTATCTTCTGCCCGAGTCAATTCCCGTGCTGTATAAACAATGATCGGTAATGTTGCGCCATGAGTTTGTTGCTTGAGTTGTTCAATTAGTTCAAACCCGTTCATATCGGGTAGTCCTAAATCGAGAACGACGCAATCATATTGCCCATGACGGATTGCATCTAGCGCCGCCTCCCCCGTAGCCACCGCAGTAGTCGCCACATCACCGTTACCAATGAGTTCCACAATGCTTTGGCGTTGCGTGTCATCGTCTTCCACAACCAACAGATTCTTCACCGAACGTTCGACAAAACCTTTGATTTTGGTTAATGCTTGGTTCAATGCCTCACTACTGACAGGTTTTTGTAGATAGGCTAGCGCCCCTTGTTGCAATCCGCGCTGTCGCCCTTCCTCAACTGTCATAATATGCACTGGGATATGACGGGTATTGGGGTCATGCTTGAGGCGATCTAGCACTGACCAACCATCCGTTCCTGGTAAGCGGATGTCCAGAATAATCGCTGCGGGCTGAAATTGCTGTGCCAATGTTAAACCTGTAGTACCGTTGTCAGCAACGATGCCCTTAAATTCTTGTTGTCGCGCCATGTCTAACAAGATCCGCGCAAACTTAATGTCATCTTCCACAATTAAAAGTGTGCGATCGCCCTGTTGAATATTGTCTCTATCGTCCATCACAGAAATGGGGGAGGGGAGGGGGAGAGTGGGGGAGTGGGAGGATAAAGTGATTTCCCCCTCCGCCCCTCCGCCCCTCTGCCTCTCTGCCCCTCCGCCCCTCCGCCCCTCTGCCCCTCCCCTTGCCTGTGGTAAATACAGGGTAAACGTACTTCCGTGACCAAGCCGACTGACAAGTTTTATTTCACCACCCAACAGACGGGTGATTTCACGGCTGATTGACAAGCCCAACCCTGTACCCCCATATCTCCGACTGGTGGTGCCGTCTGCCTGTTGAAACGCCTCAAATATCACTTTTTGTTTTTCTGCGGCAATCCCAATACCTGTATCGCTGACGGCGAAGGCGATTACACTTGCTGCACTATTCAATGACACTCGGTCGCGACTCCACCCCTGCTTTGCCACCTCTATTCGCAAGCGTATTTCTCCACTCTCTGTAAATTTAAATGCGTTGGATAGCAAATTTTTCAACACTTGTTGTAAGCGTTTCGTATCGGTATAAATCGACGCTGGCAATTCAGCAGCCAATTCTACCGCGAAAGAAAGCCCTTTGTCAGACGCGACTTGCCAAAACATGCTCTGTAGGTGGTCGCGCAAATCAGAAAAGTTCACCGGACTCATGTCAATTGACATGGTTCCAGATTCGATTTTTGCCAAGTCCAAAATATCATTGATTAATGCTAACAGGTCATTCCCTGAAGAATAAATCGTGCCGCTATATTCAACTTGTTTCTCTGTGAGATTGCCTTCAACGTTATCTGCTAGCATTTTTGCTAAGATTAGCAAGCTGTTCAATGGTGTCCGCAATTCATGGGACATGTTGGCAAGAAACTCGGACTTGTATTTTGACGATAGTGCGAGTTGTTCGGCTTTTTCTTCCAATGAGCGACTTGCTTGTTCTATTTCCTGATTCTTGCGCTCGACTTCTTTGTTTTGTATGGCTAACAACTCTGCCTTTTCTTCCAGTTCGGCGTTTAGTTGCTGCAATTCTTCGTTAGACTGCTGCAACTCGTGTTGCTGCTGCTTCAAGAGTTCTTCCGATGCTTGCACTGTCTTGAGCAGTTCTTGAGTGCGGAGATCTGAGATGATTGTGTTGAGCACTATGCCAAAAGTTGTAGCGACTTGATCCAAGAATGTGAGAGAAATCTCGCTAAAGCCTTGAAAAGAGGCTAACTCAATAACTGCTATGACTTGGTTTTCAAATAACACAGGCAACACGATAATATTCAGAGGCTTGGCTTCACCCAAACCAGAACTGATCTGGATATAGTCAACAGGAACATCCGTCAGGATGATTTTTTGTTTTTCTAGGGCACATTGTCCTACCAGTCCTTCTCCCAAGCGGAATTGGTTAGATAAATGCTTCCGCTTTTGGTGAGCATAGCTCCCTAGAAGTTTCAGCATTGGCTGTTCGTCAACAGAGTCCATCATGTAGAACACGCCATGTTGTGCACCAATCAATGGGGCAAGTTCTGAAAGAATCATACCAGTGACAGATGTCAAACTTCTCTGACCTTGCAGCATCTGGCTAAACTTAGCAAGGTTAGACTTTAGCCAGTTTTGTTGATCATTTCTCTGAGTTGTTTCGCGCAAATTGGCAATCATTTCGTTAAGTGTTTGCGCCAACATCCCAATTTCGTCCCGGCGGTTGTCACCAGACACACTCACAGATAAATCCCCTGCTGCCAGCTTTTCAGTGACTTCAGAAATTTCTCTCAGAGGTTTAGAAATGTTTCTTGTTAGATAAATTCCAATTAAAGTTAAGATTATAAAAGTTAAAGGAATACCATAAGTGATAGTATTAATTGATCGCTGGGTAGCTGCTTGAGTTTTCTGGGTGCGCTGTCCCAGCAATGTACGCTCCTCATTTTGCATGTCTCCAATTAGGCGACGGATTTCATTCATCAAATTATTCCCCTGATCCGTTAGCACCAGTTGCTTTGCTGCTTCAAATCCTTTATTGTCGCGCAAGGAAATCACGTCTTTAATGACAGCTAATCTTTGGGAAATCCTAGGTTCTAGAATATCAAGTCTGTGCTGTTGATTAGGGTTATCTATTGTTAACTTGCGCAGTTCTTTGACATCGGTTTCAATGACTGGCATCGCAGTGTTATACGGATCTAAATAACGCTTTTCCCCTGTAAGCAGATAACCACGTTGTCCTGTTTCGGCATTTTTTAGCTCAGATATTAAATCATTCAACTTCTCAAGCACTGTATAAGTATGGTTTTGCCAGTAAGAATTTACTAGGAGTTGGTTAGTAGCGGTGTATGAAACTACACCTAGAGTAGCAAGCACCGTTAAACCTAATGTAAAGCTTGCACCTATCTTAGTGCCAATTTTGAAATTATTTAACATTACGATGATGAACGATCTGATAGAGATTTTATCGATAGAGCCAAACGCGCAACAAAGAGAGTAACTGCTCGGTATCAACGGGTTTGGTGATATAGTCAGAAGCACCCGCTTCGATACACTTGTCTCGATCGCCTTGCATTGCCTTGGCAGTAAGTGCAATAATGGGCAAAGATTTGAATTGAGATTGCTGACGAATCAGGCGGGTATTTCATAACCATCCAATTCTGGCATCATCACATCCATCAAAACAGTATCAATATCTGGTGTATTTTGCAAAACAGCAATACCATCGCAACCGTTTTCGGCATACAAAACCTGTATTTGATAACGTTCCAGAAAACTCGTCAAGGCGAAGATGTTACGCACATCGTCATCAACAATCAACACTTTCTTGTTCAGCAGGATCGAGTCAGAGGTATGCAGTTGTTCGAGGATGTGTCGTTTGGGAGTAGGCATTGCGGCTTGAACATGTTCCGTGGACATAGTACTGAGGATTAAAATTTATACCTATAGTCGTGCTTGCTTCCAGTTCCAATTGCGCTGTCACAAGATGAGGACTACGCAAAACTCACCCCTTAATCATCATTCTAGTCATCTTCATATGAGTTCCTAGACTCACCAGTGTCAACCCAATAACTCGTCTACCGCAACACTAAAACCTGGCAATACTTTTTGAGTGCTTACCACATCACCAGCTTTAAACCCAGAAATCTGATTCTGAGTAACGACAAAAACTAACCGACTTTCAGGAAACACTAGCCAAACTTCCTCGCAACCAGACTGTAGATACTCCTGTGCTTTCAGAAATAAGTCTTCAGCTAAATCTTTGGGTGAAACAATCTCAGCAATTAGGGGAAAACTCTGTGGCAAGGTGGGAACATCGCCAAATTGAGCGACTAATTCAGGCGTAAGATAAGCCAAATCAGGATAACGCCCTTGTTTGTTGGTGTGACAAGGAACTTCTGTGTAAACTTTCCCGCCTTGTTGATTGGCGTTGATGTAACTTCTCCAGTAAAAGCCAAGATTAAATTGAATTTCACTATGTTTTAACGTCATTCCGGTTTTCTCGACAAGTTCACCGTCCACCCACTCCATTCTCTCCGGAGGATTTGCCATATAGTCTTCTAGAGAGTGGATTTCGGGGACTAGGATCACATCTTTTTGTTCGGAAAGTAGCATTGTCAGCCTCTGCTATAACTATATAATGTGGGGCTATAACTTATATAATGGGTTATATAATGAGAAAATTGTGCCAAGCAAAATTCGCAAGCAAATTTATGAGCAGATGTTAAATGTTACTTCTGCTGTTAACTCTGCTGATGACTCACTAAAGTATGAAATGTTACGCTGTGCTAGTAGCTGAATAAACTCCCACTTCGAGATTCCTAGTAACTCAGCTGCTTTGCCGGTTGAAATTCGCTCTTGCCGAAATAACTCCAACGCTACCAGTTCTAAAATGTGCGCTTCTAGTTGTGCCTCTGGGATGTTAAGCGCCCCAAGTAAATCTTTTGGTAGTCGTAAGTTAACTGTAAGTGTACTCATATGGTTGAGATTTAACTACCTTTACGAACTAAATAATTCGTAATTTTAGGAGCGTTTGATATGATTTTCGCTTAATTAGCCGTAACTTCCTTAGACACTGCACCCATTTGCAGTTAAGGGTATATATGGGCGCACCTATTTTATCATATTTACGATACTACAAAAACCTGTTTTTTTGTCAAGAAAAACACAGATGTGTGATCGCTTTAACAGTGATGTGGTATATTACACAACTCTACTTAAAATAATACTCAAGTTAGCGATCGCCCTTGGCTTACGACAACACCTGCAAATACCTGGCAGAAAAATACCCTAACGAGTTTGCCCAATGGTTACTCGAATCGAATACAAAAGATGTAGGGGTGCTCAAAACTGAACTCAGCACCGAACCGATTCGCGCTGACTCAGTTACCCTCCTGCAACTGTCTAACCAAATCCTGCACTTAGAGTTTCAAACCGAACCGAAATCCACCCCGCCTTTAGACTTTCGCATGCTTGATTACTATACTCGGTTGAAACGACAATACTGGTGTGAGATCAAGCAAGTAGTAATTTTCTTACGCAAAACCTCATCAGAAATTGTTTTTCAAACTGAGTATGTCGATACCAACACTAGACATAAATATCGTGTCATCCGCCTTTGGGAAGAAAACCCAGCACCACTACTGGCTAATCCTGCTCTCTTACCACTAGCAATCTTGGCTAGAACTGACTCACCCAATTCCTTACTAGAACAAGTCGCCGCCCAAGTCGATATGATTGAGGAAAGGGATGAGCAACAGAATATCTCAGCTTGCACACAGATTTTAGCTGGTTTGCGCTTTGAGAAAGATTTAATTCGACAACTGTTTAGGGAGGAAATGATGCAAGAATCTGTAATCTATCAAGATATCCTTCAAAAAGGAGAACAACGCGGAGAGCAACGCGGGGAACAACGCGGACAGCAAAAAGGAGAGGCGGGATTGATTATCCGTCAGCTTAATCATCGGTTGGGTAATGTTGAGCCTGAAATCGAACAGCGGATTCGCGGATTATCTATTCCTCAGTTGGATAATTTAGGTGAGGCATTGTTAGATTTTTCCAGCCAAACCGATTTGACTGACTATTTGGCGAATATCACTTCTTAAGTAATGGGTGGGCGAAGCCAAATGCACCTATTCTGAACAAACAGTGTCATTGCTTGATGCGCTGCGCGTTCGTCGTTAGAAACGGCGTCAGCCAAGGCGGTTAGTTAATTTTTTTCACAAATCAAATAAGATTGCTATATATGGGGGCATCTATTCCAGTACCATCGCGTGTTGTATTCGCAAAGCTTGGTAGCGTTTGCATGAGCAAAACTGGCTAACTCCGAGGTAAATGTTATAAAAACTTTTCTTAACACCTTCGTTGGCAAGTTCCAGCACAGGGTTTTTTGCAAATGCAACAAACTATCGTTTGTTGGTACTCTATAATTTGTTGGCTAGTAAAATACATTTCTCTAATCCGAACGTCTTTCATGCGAGTAGGCTCAATTAATGCTGCAAAATCACCAGGAAAGTAACGTATTTGATATTTATAATTTTTTACCTCAACACCATCTATACTTTCCACCATCAAATTTGATTGCAGTTTTAAATTTGATTTTTTCATGGTTGATTATTTCAAATAAATTACTAAATTAAGCAAACCGTAAGCCATAACATAAATCGTGAATCTCGGTATAGATCGGCTTATCTTTTACAGATCCCTTGGCACGAACTTGCAAAATTACATCCCTATCCACTCTGAAGTCAGCAACAATTCTTTCCTTGTATATATCTTGTAATACTTCAGATACCGGAACATTAATGATTTCTTTGACTTGATGTTCTCGATTATCGAAATTTGTAGTAATAATTAACCTGGCTTCACCTTCTCGATTATCTGTACAAAAAAATACAACTTCTTTTTTGGCGGTATCCGGTTTAAGAATAGTTCCGCTATCAAATACGGTGTAGTGACTTTGGTCTGCAAGCTGAATATCAATAGGTTGCACTAAATATGGTTGCCAATTATAGTAAGAAATAATTGCTGCACCTTCAGCAATAACTGTGTCTGCATTAGGAAGCTCAATAACTTTAGTCCGCCCAAAGGTTTCATGGATTTCATTGATAAGTAGCGGAATGCGAGAAGTGCCACCAATCAGTAGCACTTGATTAATCTGCGATGCCTGAAGACGTGCATCGTGCAAAATTTTATCTACAAAACCCATCGCATCTTGGATTTGCAATTGAATAAGGGATTCAAATTGACTACGGTTTATATCTTGGAATAAGTTATAGCTTCTTTGATTGTCTGAATAAAAATCAGAAAGTTCTATTGAAGAGTTATGCTTGAGACTTAAATCTATTTTAGAAAACTCTACTTCATTAAGCAGAAGACTTTCAATACCTAGCTCAATCCGAAAAGCTTCTGAGTTAATACCCTTTTCTTTCTGAAATTTATCTATCACATAGTTCATCAATATTCCATCAAAGTAATCTCCCGATTTACCATTAACGCCAGCAGTGCTAACTTCGTACAAACAACCAGAATCAAGTTTGACTAAAGTAATATCTAATGTTCCACCACCCCAGTCAAATACTAAAATATTTTCTCGCCTTTGCTTCAGATTATCCCAGCGATTTTGGTCAGCTAATAAATAGCCAACAACCGCAGCAAAAGGCTCATGAATAAAAGTTTTTATAGTAATTTCTGCTATTTCAGCAGCTGTACGGATTGCCCTTCGCTGTCGTCCATTGAAATATAGTGGTACAGTTACAACAGCTTCTTTAATAACTGGAAAGTTCCGATATCTTTTCTCAGCATCTTCTTTTAAAAAGCGAAAAATTTCGCTGGCTACCTGCCAAGTATATTTAGGCTTACCAAAAATATTGAACTCTTCTTTCTTCTGAATTTGACTTTTAATTGACCTAATAAATTTATTGCCATGTGTATTCTCAAAGGCTCTAATTTGGTCTTTAGCCTTTCGACCTACGATAGGTGGAGAATCGCCTTGATACCAAATCACCGATGGATGTGGCAGATTTTTATCATCAACAAATGAAGTTACTTCTCTGCCATTAAAAGCAGCCGCGACTGAGTTAGTCGTACCAAAATCAATACCAAAACCAACCATAATCAAATCTACGCTGTTAATTGTTCTCTAATTTTTTTAAGGATTCTTAGCCCCATTTGGCTATTCTCTTGAAAGTTATCAGCCGCACCACTAAAACATCTATCTAACTTGTTTAATTCATGCTCTATGCGACTTCTGACATTGCTTAACGTGGCTTCTCTTTGCTGACTAATTTTAATTTGGCTAGAAGTTTCTAATTGTGCGTATAGTTCCCTCTCTTGTTCTATGTCAATTTGCCGTTGTTCCAACTTTTTCTCAATATCTAAAAGTTGTTGCTTTAACTCTTGGCACTGTTTTTGTAACTGAAATATATAATCTTCTCTCTGATTACGTAATTCTCGTTCTGTCTGTAAGCTATCCCGTAACTCAGCAATTTCTTGCTCCTGTCGGCTAGCTAAAATCTGAGCGTGTGAGCCGTATAATAATAATCGTTTAGCCTCGGTAGCACTGGGTTTAGCTAACTTAAATATTTCTGCAACAGCTTTTACTCGGTTTTTAATATCACTTTCTGGCTTTACTTGAGCTTTAGTAAGTTGTTGGTAATGATTAGAGTCTGCTAAAACCTCCAAAATGATATTTAGACGGCTTACAATTGCTGATGTGCTCCCCTCGCAAAGTAATAGTGAGATTAAATTTCTCAATAAATCAAACTTTTTATCATCTTCTTTTCCCTTAAGAGATTTTTGCTCTTTGTCTTTAATATTTAGCTTGGTCTTGATGAACTCAGATACCTGCTTATCTCCTTGATTTTTTAATATGTTTTCTTTAATGCCATCTTTTAAATCTAGTAATTCACTGATAAAAGAGCTAATCCTGGGAATAATGCCATCTAGTGTTCTTAATCCATTTTCAGCGTTATAGTTAGCAGCAACTATAGCCAGATGTACAATCGCACGATATTTAAGCGGACAGTTAATAACGGCTTTAGCTACACTATCTTGCTGTTGTGCATCTAACTGAAATTGTTTTTCACTGTTGACAATTAGATGAATAAATTTATCTGCTATTTCAATCTTCCATCCTAGTTGTTGAACTAATTGATTCAGTATTTCGCATAGATCCTGAGCCGAACCCACTTCTAGAAGTACTGTGGCAGTCTTTTGCAACTGAGAACCTTGAGAAATATTTTTAGACATTAAAATCCTCCAGCCTCCGCTCCGAAATGAGGATGATATATGATACTACGATAAGCTTGCCTTGCTTGGTTAACTTCTCCCCACTCTCGAAATAACCTGGCTTTAAGTAAAGCTAGCTTATTTGTATAGTTGCGATTGCTTGTATCATTTAGCAACCGTTCCAGCTTTACTAACCATCCGTACTTGAGAATTGATCGTTCACAATAGTAAAGTCTCAATGCTTCTAAAAATTCCTCATGAAAATAGTCAATAACGATTCCTAGGTTTTGCCTGCTACCAGTTGGAGGTAGAGTAATTGCGGCAGCATTTTTATAATCATTGACAAAAAATTGTCCAGCCCAGAAAAATAACGAATGCTCTGGTGCTTCTGCAAGCTGTGGAAACCAATTCATTTTGAAGGCAATTGAATAGCGAGTCTGTTGTGCAAGTGGAAATGGGAAAGGTTCCAAGTCACGAAAAGCTTGATAAAACTGATCAGAAAGTGACTGATATTTTGTAGATTGCTCATTAGTCTCCCAGTAGTGCGCTCCTAGGTATTCCAACATACCTCCGAAGTACCGTTTGCGTAGCGAATGGTCATTTAATTGATTGAAAGTGGCTTTGTAATTAGCCCAATCAATACTATTGCCCCTATCTATTCTTGTTTGTAAATCAAAAACTATATCGTCTAAATCTGTAACGTTAAGCCTTTTAATGTCTCTGTCAGTAAATTCTTCATCTTTGGGTATAATAGAACCGTTGAAGTCGATGTTGCTGTCATAATCCAGGTGCTCTTTAAAAATGTGGTTCTGTCGGTCTGTTTCATGGAAAAAAGATTGTGGGCACAGGGGACAGCTGATGGAAGGAAAACTCCGAGGTGTCGAGGGTAGTATACCCAGTTTATGGCGGATAGATTCAACTCTCCAGCCCTCAGATTCTGCATTATCCTCAATAGTATCTTGGAAAATTCCCATAGCTACCCATAGTGTTTAACTCTGTATGTGATCGCATTTATTCAAAGGAGATCGCTCAATTAAGAGGTCTTAGTTATAGAATTCCCCGGCAGATATAAAAACTAACAGCCTGCACTGACAATAGACCTCTTGCAAAAGTTTTTTGTGATATAGTATTTGGTTTGAGTTTCTAAGTATAATTACTGAGTTAAAAATGAAATACTCTCAAAGCAAACAATTGTCTTCCACAAAATTTAAACGACTGACAGGAGTTAATCGTAAAACTTATCGATTGATGGT
>Ga0209611_10008425_pt1 | contig 16115 bp, 13 predicted proteins | sample S1TSphgellanicum_3_FD_187693 | JGI IMG/M metagenome (GOLD analysis project Ga0209611, IMG submission 187693) | Host-associated microbial communities from peat moss isolated from Minnesota, USA - S1T2_Fc - Sphagnum magellanicum MG (SPAdes) (version 2) | ecosystem: Host-associated > Plants > Peat...
AAAGTTTGTTTTTTTTTTTTTTTTTTCCTTTTTTGCCTAGGTAGGAAGGAGATTTAGGTGCCCAACCTAATTCCCCTCTTCCTTAAAAAGATTATTCTGTTTTAGAAGAAGAGATTTGAATATAATGTAAAAAAATAAATTAAAGCAACCATTCGATTATTTTCTCCTTGAGGAGGGGAGAACCGAGCGGCCACATAATGTTTTTTACTAAAATGACCTATAGAAAATAAAACTACATTGAAATGACTTTTTTTTATTAGAATTTTCTAAAGAACAAAAATCCATGTTCTATTATTGCATACTAGACATAGAGTCGAATGTTGTTACTAAGAATGAAAAAATAATCTTTATATAATACAGTGGAATTCCTTTCTTGGTAAAAAATATGGGATAAAAGTTTGGAATGTGTTTGTTCGGAAAACATATTGTAATTTTAATATGGCAAGTAAACAAGGATGTGCAAAACCTTTTTATATAAAATTTTTAAACTTTCTCCGCATTGGTCAATAGCTTTTGAACATTGAAAAATTTTTGTAGCCCCATTTTTTATGCATCTAATGTCACAAAAATCACTAGAATTGGTTTACAAACGAGCAAGATATGGCTTATGGAAGTGGAAGAGGTGAAAATGTAACGTTTAAGCATGAAAAAATCAATTTTTGTTTTAAAGCTTTATATCACTACTAGAAATTTTGTCTTTTGCAACTTGTCTTATGCAACTAAAAAGTCTCACATGCAACTATTTTGGAGTTGCATGCGACATTTTTAGTTGCATAAGACAAGTTACAAAAGACAAAATTTCTACTAGTGTATATATATTTAGGTCTAATTTTTTTACACTTCAAAGACCATTTGTAGAGTTTTAAATTTCACATGCATAGCTTTTTAAATCACTCAAAATGAATAACAGACAAAAGATATATATGGTTTGAAAGAAGAGGGTACAAAAAAAAATTTGTGCTTGAATGACCTCTCTTTCTTGATATTCCTTTTACTGTTATTGATTTTTTATCTTTGTTTTAAAGGTATTAATTCATTAAATTACTTTTTTTCCATAACATCTTTTATTATGTAGTTCTTATGCATTTAATTCATCATATCTGTTTCATTTTGAATGATTTAAAATGTCATGGAAGTGCTACTTCAAGCTTTAGAAATCCTCTTTGAAATATGAAGGAAAAGGAGTAATGAAAAAATAATAAGAAGATAAATAAGCTTTCCAACTTACAAAACATATTTTTTTCCTTTTTTTTCCTCTTTGGACCCCTCCTACTTTCAAACCTCATAACTTTTTTATTTTCTTATTCATTTTAAATGGTTCAAAGTGTTGTAGAAGTGCCAACTAAAGTTCTACAAATCATCTTTGAACTCTAATAGCAACAAAGTAACACACAAGGATTTTTTTAGGTGTTCGAGAACTAGCCTTTGTAGCATTTGGTGGTTTGTTTTTGAGTTTTTGACTCCCTTTACTTTGGGGGGCCATAATTTTTTCAATTTTATTGTTTTTTACAATTTTTAATGCCCCATAAGTGCTAATAAAAGGGGTTCAAGTTTTGTTTGGATACCAGAAACAATGGAACCATCCCCGTGGATTTGGCTTGTCCTGAATGTTTAAGTGTTATAATTATAACTCAATTGCAACTTAATTTACAACTAAGGAACAACTAAAAGATTTAACCCATATGTTTTGTTTTTGAATCCCATGCTAAAAACTATATAAAGAAGGCTTTTTTTCTCATATTCTCACATTAAATACAAGTGCCATTTTGAGATGAGTTCAAAAAGTTTAACCTAAAGGTAAAACATAAAATTAATTAAATTAACTTCATGGTTATTCTTTAGTTCATTTAGTCTTGTGTTTTCCTACTTACTTACCTACCAATGTAAGTAAGTAGGTCCCATTTTTCTACCTATCTATGTAGGTAGGTCCTAAGTAAATATGTAGGTATGCAAGTATGTAAGTCTTAGAACCTACCAACCTACCTACCTATGGTTATGTATGACCTACCTAGCTACTAAAATTTATTTATTTATTTTTTCCAAATATATAATTAATATGCCACATGGTAATTTTTTATTATGTCATGTGTCATAATCTCAAAGCATCATTAATAATCATAATGAACAATAAAGATCAATATTTCAAACAGGAAATCATTTTTATGTCTAAAAATCTTCATAATGCCATATGTTAAAACTTAATAAATGGATGATAATTAATGATGTCAACATGACATGGTGGGTGCAATTCTTTTATAATTGCATAGTAGTTGAAAATTAGTTATTTTGATTAAGTTACAATTGAGTTACAATGAATTGCATTGTATATACAATGAATTACAACTCTACAATTTATGCAACTTGTCCATTAGCATTCATAGTATATAAATATAGTGAGTTGCAATTGTCCTCTTCAACTCAAAGCTTAAATTGCAAAGCTAGTTGCAAAACACATTTTTTTTCTCATAATGTTTGTCTCTTGGTTGTAACATACCATAATTTATTTCTTTTAAAAAATATAGTTCTTCAAGCAATATTTCCCCTGCAAGCCATAATTCCGGTGTTGCATTATAAAATTGATCCTCTTCTTGTTCTAACAATCCTTCTTGAACCTAATCAAATTCATCATCTAAATTTTTCACCCGTAATGATGAATTAATATTAATTTGTTTTATTGTATTTAACATCACAATTCATTCTCCTAAAGTAATCACTACTAGAATTCTTATTTTTTCAAATTGACCAAAATGACTAGATGGGTTTTTTTACTAAAAGACATGTACTTTTGACTAGAGGCCAAAGGGTTGAATGACAATGGGTATTTTTTGATTAATTATTTTGACTACAGTGACCAATTTAACAATGAATCAAATCAAATATTTAGTCAAATCATACTTCAAAATACCACCTATTCAAATTGGTTAGTGGCCTAGTTAATAGGACGACTCAATCTAGTCAAATTGGCAAGTGCCCTAGTCAATAAGGACACTTATTATATTTAATCAATAAAGCTAACTAAGTAGGCCTGGTCAAAATGACCAATTACAAATTTTAATACTAGTTGGATATTTTGGGACTACATTGAACATTTTGACTATGTTTGACCAATTAAAAAAAAGTTGGAAAATGTAAAAGTTAGCTAATCATAACTAAATGAATCATGATCAAATATACATATATATATGGTTAAATTGACAATATTGAAATCAATTATGCCTCAACTACCTATGAAAAAATAATCAAGATAAAACTAATCATAATTAATTTAAAATTCTTGTTCATTTAGCGATCGTTGATTCTACCATTATTATTATTTTTTAATTATTTTAGCCAAATTCATTTTCCTCATGCTTAGTAGTTTAACCATGATTGGTTTTGCCATAAAATATTTTTTCATTATTTAGTTTAGCCATATTAATTTTATTAGTCATTAATGTAGCCAAATGTATTTACTCATGCTTAGTTTAACCATTTCTAATTTAGCCATGTTTAAATTTTCCATAATTATTTCATTCATTTTGATTTTAGCCATAATTATTTCATTCATGTTTATTTTAGTAATAATTAGTTTTTGCATAATTGGTTTTGCCATAAAATATTTATTCATTAGTTATTTTAGCCATATTACTTGTATTAGTGGTTAGTTTAGTCATGTTTAATTTTTCTATAATTATTTTAAACCATTTTGATTTTAGCCATAATTATTTCATTCGTGTTTATTTTAGCCATAATTAAATTTTTCATAGTTGGTTTTGCCATAAAATATTTATTCATTAGTTAGTTTAACCATATTATTTTTTTGTGGTTAGTTTAACCAAATTTATTTACTCATGGTTAATTGCACAATTTTTAATTTAGCCATGGCCAATTTTTTCCTAATTATTTCATTCATGTTTATTTTAGCCATAATTATTTTTGACAAAAAATATTTATTCATTAATTAGTTCAGTCATATTGAGTTTATTAGTGGTTAGTTTAACCAAACTTATTTATTCATGGTTAGTTTAACCATTTTCTAGTTTAGCCATGGTTAATTTTGCCATAAATATTTGAAACATTTTGATTTTAGCCATAATTATTTCATTGATGTTTATTTTAACCATAATTAATTTATGCATAGTTGGTTTAAACATAAATTATTTATTCTTTAATTAGTTTGGCCATATTTTTTTATTCATGGTTAGTTCAAACATTTTTAGTTTAGTCATAAAATATTTATTCATTAGTTAGTTTGGCCATATTTACTTTACTTAAGGTTAGTTTAGCCACATTTATTCATTGGTTAGCTTGGCCCTATTTACTTTATTCATGGTTAGTTTAACCATATTTATTCATTGGTTAGCTTGGCTTTATTTATTTGATTCATGGTTAGTTTCACCATATTTAGTTTAATAATCATTAATTTTGCCATAATTAAATTTTCCTAGGTTAAATTAGCCACCTATTTAACTTATGTAATGTAAGTATGTGGCTAAATAACCTAAATACAATTAATTTATATGTAGATGTATTTATTTATACCTACCTATATTCCACCTATTCATTTATATTTTAGCCTATAGGTAACTTAGTTATATAGGTTAGGGTAGGCCATTTATATACCTAATTGGTTAATTAGTTATTTACTTAAAATAAACTAATGAATGTGTAATTAAATAATTAAATATTAATTATACATTGTTGATAATATATAATGAATTAGGTCAAATTTGTAAGGATAAGTTATAATTTGGTTATAATTATCAATCACCAATATAATACATTATAACTATTTTGATGTTTTGTATAATTCGACGATATATAATATGGTTATAATTATTAATTACAACAAATTAACTAGCCATTAATTTTTATTAATTTTTATTTTAACTTAATTAACATACATATTTACCTACCTCTTTATTTATTTATTTACTTAATTTGTGTATCTTACACAGTTATTTAGGAATAATGTTGTGTGAACTAAAAGGCTTTAGTGTTGTGTGAACATGAAAATGTTTCTTCTTCCAAAAAGTTTGTCCCATATTGTTTGTCATCCTTTCCAAATGATGAACAATATAAATAGATGCACCATAAACACCAAAGACATAAGAAATATTTTTATAAAGAAGGCCACTTAGGATCATAGGAAGAAAAAGCTTGATTTGCAACTGGTGTCTACGACTATTTTTTAGTTGAAAGAGACATTTTACAACTAACTATCTAGTAGTCGCCTAAGACAAGTCACATATGACAAATAGTCGCAAAACATTACTTCATGATGATGTCATCAGATTGTAGATGAAGACTAAATTTAGTATATACTATTTCATCCGATGGAGCCAGTATATACATAGTGTATATGGGGCATCATTTTGCGACTGTAAGTTACAATTATTTTGGTGGATCCAACCTCCAACCATGTGGAGACACATGTTAACTATTGAAATACTTAAATTATGTTCTTTAAATCTTTCCAAATTTATCTAGGTCATTGGATTCAACACATTGGGATTGTCACACGTGGTAAGACAATGTAATATCAAGTTTTTCCTGATCTTGTGGGTAGGGAGTGGCCATGTTTTTTTTCTAATTAACTAATCAGTTATTGCCACATGGCATGGTTTTTAATATTTGGACCATTCAATTCCTATGTTTTTTATTTACAAACATGGCATTTGATTAAAAGGCTTGATTTTCCTAGATTGTGATATTGGATGATCTAGATTTGTCTAAATCTTATGGCCAAAAAATTGCCACGTGTTTTGTGTTTGGCTAATCGAAATGTGTCACGTGTATCATTATGAGCATCATGGCATTTAAATATTTATTAAAAAACCCTAGATATATCCCAATCATTTGATGTCAAGAATGAGGATCTTGACACGTGTCGCATTATTATTTGAATGGAATTTTCAAATCTGCCACGTCTTCTAAAGATCGAGGAATAGAAACATGCCACATGGCGATGTTAAATCATTTGTAAGATATATTTTTATTTAGGGTTAGGGTTAGGGTTACCATGGCTCACTAATCACACATAAAATGGACATGGAAAATGCTTTCCATTGAGCTAATAAAAATTCAGTGAGCACACTCACCTTAAGTTTTGTAAAGATGGAAAAATGTTTTGTATTGAACATGGGTTCCTACCTTAATGTAATCAACAATACTTAACTTGAATAACTAGATGATCCACATATAAACACAATGATGGCACCAGCAACTTGTTGGAGTTGATGTGGCTACAATTTGCATGTTTTGAAATAACCTAGGCTCCATAGTTGAATCCTTAGGGTTGAAATGCAGATTCTCCTTCCTACATGAATAACCTTGCACAAATAAAATATCACCATTTAGGAGCAAACATACATCACCATTCAGATGTATAAGTGCAACACACATTTCCCTTCCAAACAAGTCCATAAACATGAAGACTCACCTTTACATCACAAAACTTGATATAAAATTGTGTTGAAAGCATTGATAACTTCAATTGCTAAATCTTGTGGTTATTGATTAAACCAGCCAAAGTCCTGGATATAATAGATAAACAAGTTGAAGTTAACCTGCAACCATTCAGACAAATGCAAATTTGCAAGGTTGGTACCAGCTCAATGATAACTACCATTTGATCACAAATCAAGGATAAACCATTTGTGCTTTGATGATTTATGCATCAACTCAAGATTTTTGACCATTAACTAAAAAACGTATATCATTTCCACCTTTCCATTCCCTAGAGAAATCCTTGGAGGGATGACATATTAGCATACTAGCTTTATAATTACTAGGAAATCAATTTCACTTCATAATTCAAAGGAAAGCAGAAACTTCAATCATCACAAGCTCACCAGATAGCATTTTCCTCTAGCATCAGAAGGAGCAAAAGAGTTGCAAGAAAGCTCATGGCCTGCACAAACATGATAATATTAATCAACTTAAATGATAATTTCTTATAAGACCCCATAAAACCTATGATGGTAGGAAAACACAAGAATCATGACCCATTTGTATACCCAACAAAGTGCTTAGAAATGAACACTAATTTCATCACTTCTGGCCACCAGTCACATTGATGAAAGGATGTCCAATGCAATTAGGAGAATAACTCATTCACCCATTGCAAGCCTACACAGGAGGACAAAAGTTTGATCATCCACCTTAGACAGTACCATAAGTTGCTACAATGATAGGGTCAGGAAAGTCACCACTTCAATTTGGGGTTCCCAATCACGTCACCTTTCTTGTTCGCTCATAAAAGGAAGTTAATTTTGTAGCAAGATAGGTTGGATATGGTATGCATGCATCTCAGCCTGCACAGTAAACAAGCAATGTACAAAAACATTAGACAACCTCAACACAGAAAGGGACACAAAATGACTGCTAACAACCAAAGCAAGGACAATGTGAGGAATGAAACAACACACATGTGTTTTTTTATTATATGTACCAAAAAAAAATCGTCATTTGCACCATGGAAACCCCAACCAGAATGCACACATATGAAATCCATTGTAGATTTGTAAATTTCCAAAGAAATGTACCTATAAGCTTAAGAGTTGCAACAATTGCTTTGTGTGCAAAAAGTTAGCCTAATAATAAAAAAACCAACCAAGATTATTAGCTTGGAATCGAATGGCCACGCTACTACCAGCTGGCACTGCATGTGTTGCGGAAGGGTGGGTTGATGACATCAAAAGTTGCAGGAGAAGAGTCTGGGTCATAGTTGCCATATCCTCTCCCCACTACAAAGAAGTTGTACCCATGAAGATGGAGAGGGTACATTTCAAACATCAATATGTTTTTGTCTTGCAAGACTAATTGCCATATTTACAGATTGCACATGTTAGAGATCTAGGGGAAAAATTATCAATCCCCAAGATGACAATATTGTCGGTAATGGAATGATCTCAATGATTGTAGTAGATAGTGCATTGCTAACACAATTTCCCAGTTACTAACCAATTGATCATGACAAAAGCCATCCCAGGAGTTGGGCTACATTTTTATTCTTGGCACATAAAGTTCTTTGTTGACACCAAGGCCAGGCAAAACATTTAAGTATGTTCAATGTCCAAATTATGGGTAGGAAGAGATCACCTAGACACTTGGATCGAAGTTTATAACATTGAGCTTTGTTCCAGATCCAAGAGCTGGATTCAAGTTTGAATTGTTACCTGTATAGTTGAAGGGATTCAGAGGCTGATCTGGGAAAGTTAAATCAAGGTTTGAATTGAGCACATTTAGCCATGCTCATATAAATAAGCTAGTTTTAGCTGACTCTTGTGCATGTCATTGGGCTGCACAAATGAAATGTTGCTTATAGAAGCTATGATTCTATCACCATCAAAACCACTACAAATTGGTTAGGGTGGATAGTTATCTAAGCTACCAAGACCATAACCTACAATGAATAACAAATCTCTGTTGATTATTTGTGGTATAGTTAGTGTTTAGTCACTTGTATTTACACAATGCACTAAGCTCTCACAATAGTCCACATATGCAGCATCATTTGCATCCTTGGTTTTTTACATCTTGTTGAGGGACAAATTCTTAGAGATGTACCATTCAATCATAGTTTGCATATCCCTTCATTCAACCTATAAAAATACAAAGATACAAGCATGGAAGATGTATGAGGTTTCAATTGCCACGTAGTTTTGGCTTCCATGCCTAAACCCATCTATTAAAGGGGTAGGATGAATATGTGATTTTGGATGAACAAGGTAGTTAGGATAGGGACTAATTAGGTAACTTTGTTAGTTTGAATTTTGAATTCTTATTGTTTTGATCATGATGACATGATTTGGGATAGTTCAAAAGGTTATAGTTTTGGAGAAAAAAATAGATGATGAGACATAGAGTTTAGAGAAAACTAGGAGGAGTTGTAGGTATTTGTAGTAGAAAACCACAAACTATGTTTTGATATAGCACAAATTTTAAGTGTTGTTTTAAATTTTTTTTACCAAAACATGGGATTATGCTATAATTTGGATTATGTTTTAAGTAATATAGAGAAGCACATACTTCTATAGTGAATTATATGTTCATCTTTTTTGTGAATTTTTTATAGTATCAGATTATGATGAAACGAATTGTAACCTTGTTTCTGGAGTTTTTTACAATGTATTTTGAAGTGCAAAATTTGGGTATATGCAATAACCATGAATCTGATGTTGGAATGAATGGTAGTGTTAAGTTTGTTGAGACTTAAGACATGAATAGTGAACATATGCATGTGAAATGCAAATCTATTGTTATAGTAATGTGAAATATTCTGCAAGAATTTAGATTTCACTGGTACCATTTGGTGACCATGTTAGTTGTTGCGCCCAACATAAATGTTGTCAGAAGGGAAATATTAATTGGATCTACAACAAAATTGGGTAATGAATCAGGTGGAATTTCGAAAGTGAAAAATTTGAATCGAAGTTCGGCATTACCAACAATGATTACTAGAGTTCACACACCTTAAACGATGTCTACTAATTTGATAATGACTACTCATGTGAACAAGACTATAGATTGACCATTGATGAACTCAATGGCTGTTGGAGGGTATAGAAGTGCAGATGCCACAAATCCAAGAGGACGATATTGAGAGCCATATGTTGTAACTACACCAATTCTTGATCACAGAGATGGCCATTATGTTAGGCCAAACAAGGTAGTTCTTAAGTATCTTAATTTCAAAAAAGATGTTGATTTAGACACTCGTGTCAAAGTGTTCAATTCTATAGTAAAAACAAATGCAAAGACTTTTGAAAAGTATATCATCAATGCATTTAACTATATGCTAAAAGATATGGCATTGGATTGGTGCCATAATTACATGTCAGAATTTCCTGATTGTACTTTTTCAAAACTTACACAAGCACTTTGCAAATGTCATCGAAAGACTTAGAATGACGAGCAAATATACATGGAGCTAAAAAACATGAAGCAGGAGAAGACTAAGAAGGTGGAGGTTTACTATGAATGGATTCAAAAGTTGGCTCATGCTTTACAAGTACTAACCATAGACAATTTTCTAACTATTGTGTTTAGAGTGGGTTTGGAATCATATTTCATAATTGCAACTATAGGGATGAAGTGGTCAACACGATAACAACATAAGGAGGTGGCGATGTTGTGTGAAGAAGGTATGACTATTGTAGAAACAAGGAGTGCACTACTAGTACCATAGAGTACCAAACAAGCAACGCCAGCAAAAACACAAAGTAATGCAAGGAAGATTGATAAACATTGCCCAAATTATGGGATGACAAATCACAATGTGGAGACATGCGAAAAAAAAAAAAAAAAAAACCACAATGCTAACCACAAAGGCAGCACAACCAAGTCAAAAAACACAAAAGACACCTTCATATGCATGTCACATTTGTGGTTTGAATGGACAATAAATGATAGATTGTCTAAAGTTTTGCTGAAATGTAAAAAATGTTTCATGGGAAATTTGTGACAATAATAGAGGTTCAACCTGTTGTTGAGACACAAACAATCATTGCAATTGTGAAGGTCGTGGATGTTAGTGTTACCACAAGAAGTAATGTAATTGAAGAACAAGTGTTCAAGGATAAAAAGCTACGAAAAACAAAGAGTGTTGTTGACTGGGAGAAAGAAGAGCAGTTGAAGAAGTCAATGGTGGAGATAATTCAACAGATTCAAAAAACACAAACCTAGACAAAAGGGCCATCCACATCCATGGAGGGATGGAACACAACTTGGCTAGGTATGCCAAATATTACTCCTATGGATGCACAAAAATCTTAGAAAGTAGTGAATTCACAAGGGAAATTGATCATAGTAGAAGAGATTTTTTTGGACATTGGTAAGTAGATGCTAAAAATAAGTTATATTTTGAACTTGGGACATTTGCTTTAAAGAATTCTTAAGCTAAAAAAATATCTTTGCTAAAAGTTGAAATTAAAGAAAATTCAAAATGTAAATAAAATAACCATGGATAAATAAGTTGGTTATTTAGTATTAGAAGTAGGGACAATTGTTGTAATAATAGATAATCATATGGCAATTATCTAAGTACAGATTAGGAAGAATACAATAGAAGATGTGTTATTAGATGGAGGTTCTGGAATTAATATTATCACAAAATCAATTGAAATTAAAGTTGGGGTTTCTAAAACTGAAACCTACATCATATAATATAAGGATGGTAGATCAAAAAACCACAGGGTTGATCATAAACCTAAAGATATATGTTCATGGCATTCCTTTCATAACTATGCTTACTGTACTTTAGAATAATGTGGTACATTCTAGTTCTTCCATGTTATTGGGGAAACCATGGTTGAGGATGCTAAAGTGACACATGATTGGGAAAGTAACATTGTTACCATACAAGGGAATGGGACAATCAGAACAATTATAATTACCAAACATTTGGGAGGTGAAGTAAGAAGACCATAAGTGTTACTATAATACAATTATTAGAATGGCATCACAAATGAAGAAGAAGATATCATCTTTGTTACATAGCTATCATTGTTCTCCTAGGAGCAATCAATTTACCTAAGACAATTCAATTTGTGAAAACCATAGATGTTGGGATAATGGATACATATGTGAAAACTAGTATTCCAAAACAAGGATATGAAGTACAGAACATAGAGAAGAAGATACCTAGCAATAGATATGAGACAAAAGTAGCTCTAGAAGATAAGGTGTATCGAAAGACATACTATAAACATCAACCAAGGAGTGTCATAGTGGATGAAACTCTAACAAAAATCAAAGCACAAGGATTATAGATAACTAGATGGACGTTAATTGAAGATCAATAATTGATGAAGCTCAATTTGGGAACTGATGTAGAACCATTAATGGTGAAAATTAATGCATAGTTGAAAATAAGCAAGGTGCTGGAAGTGGAACAATTGTTGAAGGAATTCAAAAATGTTTTTGCATGGACATATAAAGATTTGAAAAGGATTCCACTAGAACTAGCACAACACAAAATTGAGTTGGACATTATTATACCACCAGCACATCAAACACATATATAGATTAAATCCAAACTATGCTACAATAATCAAATAACATATAGATAAATTGTTAACATCTGGATTCATTGAATCTGTAGATGCTACATGGTTGTCACCCATAGTAACAATGCCCAAGAAAAATGGCAAGCGAAGAATTTGTATAAATTTCAGAAAATTAAATGCAACCACAAAGAAGGATCCATACCCATTACCTTTCATAGATGAAATGCTAAACACAATAGTAGGGTATGAGGCATATTCTTTCTTAGATGGATATTCATGATATTATCAAATATGTATACACTAGTAGAAAATGGCCATTTTGCAACTGGTTCATGCGATTAATTTTTAGTTGCAAGTGACATTTGCAACTAAAATCTTAATAGGCACGTTGGACAAGTTGCATTGACATTAGTTGCAAACGACAATGAATTTTGAATGAAAGAAAAAGTCAAGAAAATATGCTTTCATTCTTTTATTGGTCATATACATATTGTTGTTTACAATTAAAATGAGACTTTTTTGGTGAACAATGGAAACAAGTTCTGTGTTGCCATGTGTCCCAATTTTTAATAATTAAAAATATTTTATTATTATTTTGAAATAATCTAAAATGTTTAATTTTTATATTTGGATAGTTTAGATTGTGACACGTGGTGCAATATTTTTTTTGCCATGTGGCATATTAATTGAAAATGAAATCAATATTTAGGTATGTAAGTTGAACTAGGTACCTACCTACCTACCTATATACCTACCTACCCATCTAGGATAAACACCTATTTAGATAAGACATGTTTAGCTACCTAGGCCAAATACCTACTTAGGTAGGTAGAAAAATAGGTAGGTAAGTTAAGGAAGTAGGTAGTTAGGTGTAAATACATGAATATTTATATTTTATTTTAGTTTAAGTCGTTTTAATTAACTCATCCCATATGCCCATCTTTTTAAATATGAAAATGTAAGACAAAACACCTTGTTTATATACTTTTCAATATGAAAATGAAAGCCAAAACATATGGGATAAAAATTTGAGTTACAAATCATTTACGACTAAACATTTTAAGTTGTAAATTGCTTGCAACTAAATTTTTTTATCCCATATGTTTTGGCTTTCATTTTTATCTTGAAAAGTATATAATTAAGTAGGTAAGTGACAATTAACTAGCTAATTAACTAATAAAATTACTAATTATCTAATGAATGTAATATAGAAAAATAAATTAATAAAATTTTAAATAATTAATTAACAACTAAATTAGAAACTAACTAATTCACTTTATAATAATAATTATCAATATCTTATGATTTTGAATTATTTAGATTATTAGTTATTATTAGTTGTTACTAAATTTATTATCTAAATAAACTGTAATAATATTCAATTTAAAATATATATTAACTATAATAATCTATCAACCAACTTAATTAACTATTGGTTAATATTGAAATAATAAGCTAATTAAAACCTAGCATGGGATAACTATTTTATTATAATTATTCCCATTATTATATTCATATATATAGTTAATAATAAGTTTAAACTTAAATACTTAATAAGAACAATAACATTAATTTAACTATTATTGTAGCTAATTGGTACCCAATGTTAACTATTTTATTTTTATTATTCATATTATTACTTCATTCATTGAATATATTTATAAAATATTACAATAAATATTTTATATATTAATAAGTATATTTTTCCTTCATAAATAAAAATTACATTTGTATAATAATTTATTAGATTTCCATTCCAACTAATACAGTAATTATTATAAAATAATAAAAGTGAAAATAAAAATTATATATTAGTAATTGATTATAATCATTGAATATTAATAATTAATAAATATCAATTATATATTTGAAACATAAAAACTTAAACCTATATTTTAATATTTCTTAGTGATTATTATATTAATATAATAATTCTTCATAATTGATTACTTATAATAATGATAATAATAATAATAATGTTTGTAACTAGCCTAGGTTAGTTATTTTATTATTATTATTTCATATTATTATGTCACTCGTTAGAGCTATTATGATTTATTATAATTAATTTTTTATTTTTCAAAAATAAAAATTAATTTTTAATAAGTACATTAGTCATTTGAAAAGATTTTAACAATAATATATCAAGTTTTAAATAATTACTTCAGTAATTGTATATATATTTTTTCCTATCTTTTTAATATGATGATGATGATCATCATCATCATCATGTAATAAGATATTATTATTTTAAAATTTTAATCAAAGATAATATTGAAATTTAGTTTTTTATCACATGTAATTAATATAAATATATAATAATAATAAATGTCATTTTTAATCATTTAAAGAAGTATAATAAGATTGTTTGGATAAACTTGTAATATGGGCATAATATATTTAGCAAATATTTGACATAAATGTTTAATATACTAAAAATATATCCCTTTTTAATGAAACCATAATATCAAGGCCATTTATGCTAATAATAATACTTAAATAGACATATAATATGGTTGTTCATATAAATTCAAAATATACATTTATAAATTCTAATACACTCAACTATATTCCTTAGAATTCACAAAGTACACCTTTGTATACTCATAGGGTTGCAACTAAATTGGTCACATTTGCAACTAATGAGACATAAATTGTTCTTTTTGGATGAAAACTAAACTAAATGTTGGTCACATGGAAGGATGAACACCAAAATAGTTGCAAACTAGTTGCACTATAGCTGTAAATATGACCCACACAAAAAAAGTTACAAAAATGTCCAAATGTAGTTGCAAATAACTAATAGTCGCATGTAGTCGTAGATAGAGTGGTTACATTTTGGCCAATTTCTATTAGTGTATAGCTCCAGAAGATAGATACAAAACTATATTTGTTACAAATTGGGGGGGCTTTTATATGGAAGGTGATGTCGTTTCGAATTAAAAATGGACTTCCAACATATCAAAAAATCATGATTAAAACATTCAGAAAATATTTGGATAGTTTTATGAAAATATTTTTGAATGACTTTACAATGTATAATGACATGGAGAGTCATTTACGAAAGCTTAAATTATGTTTTCAAAAGCGTAAATAATATGGCATTGGTCTGAATGTAGACAAATGTGCATTTATGGTATTTTCAGGGATGATCTTGGGTTTTATTGTTTCCAAAGAAGGGACACTACGAGATCCAAAGAAAATACAAGCAATAATAAACATGCCACCACTTAGGATTCCCTAGTAGATTCAAGTAATCAATGGGATGGCACAATTTAACAAATGTTTTATAGAAAATTTTATTGTTATTATGGCATTTATCACTGAATTAACCAGGAAGACAAAAATAATTTTTTGGACAAAGGAATGTTAAAAGGCTTGGGAATTGATTAAACAGAAACATATTGAAGCACCAATGTTGATATCACCAAACTGGTAGGTGGAATTTCATGATCATACAAATGTGTCCTTGTTAGTTATGGGGTTTATGTTGTCTTAGAATGTAATAGGGAAGAGTGATCAACCAATAGTGGTTTATTTTAGGCTTCTAAACAAAGCAGAAAAAAATTATAGCATAATAGAAAAAAAAGGTTTTAGTAATGGCTTTTTTTTGCACAAGTTCAAACATTGTTTGTTGGGCAATAAATTTGTCTTTTATGTAGATCATATGGCATTAGTCTATTTGGTCAACAAACCACAGGTTTTAGGGAGAATAACTAGATGGTTATTATTGTTCCTTGAATATGATTTCACAATGGTGTATAAGCCAGGCAGAATTCATGTAATTGCAGATGCATTATCAAAATTACCAAATATTATAAAGCCCATAAGTGTGCATGATAAAACCATAGATGCAAATTTGTTTTATACAAGGCTTGAATGATCGAATAATTTAAAAGAATTTTTGAAAACATGACAACTTGAGGACATGTTATTGGTGTAGTAAAAGAAAGATCGGTCAAAAGAGTAGAGCCCTTTAGATTGAAGAATTGTGAATTGTACAGAATGGGCCAAAACAATAGACTATAATGATATTTGACAACAACATAAACACAAATGGTGATGAAAGAACTACATGAAAGACCTTTAGGAGGGCATTTTGCAATTGAAATAACACAGAGGAAT
>Ga0209611_10008427_pt1 | contig 16113 bp, 7 predicted proteins | sample S1TSphgellanicum_3_FD_187693 | JGI IMG/M metagenome (GOLD analysis project Ga0209611, IMG submission 187693) | Host-associated microbial communities from peat moss isolated from Minnesota, USA - S1T2_Fc - Sphagnum magellanicum MG (SPAdes) (version 2) | ecosystem: Host-associated > Plants > Peat...
AAAAAAAAATTATAGATCAACCAGTGTAATTTGGTAAACATTTGCGGGTAAAGAATGTTATGACAAGGTGCTAAATGAAGAATTTTAAAGAATTTTAATGTGCAAAATGAAGAATGTCATAACTATGTCTTGAAGTGTAATACAAAATTGTTAAAAGTATTATTTGTTTCTAATTCCCAATGTTGATGAATGTGTTAAACATTTATCAAAAGGATGAATGGTATTCAAGGTTTAGAAGTGGAAACTACTTAGGGCTGGGCGGCAGCTAGGTTAGGGTTTAGTGACAACTAGGGTTGAGGTTTGGTGGCGACTAGGGTTAAGGTTTGGTGGCGGCTACTTTAGGGTTAGGAGTTAATATATATTAGAGTGATTTTGAGTTGTCTTTCATTCTTTCCTTTCATGGTTTTGAGTGCACGTAGAACCTTCAAACCTTGTTAATGTTAGAAATACTATTCGTTTCTAATTCCCAATATTGATGAATGTGTTAAACATTCATCAAAAGGATGAAAAACATTCACATCCGTATAGTAGTTAGGTTAGGTTGAATAGTTGTGGTTAGGGTTTGGAAATGGAGGCTACTTAGGGTTTGGCAGCGGCTAAGGTTAGGTTGTGGTGGTGGCTAGGGTTAGGGTTTGGTGGCGGCTAGGGTTATGGTTTTGCGGTGGCTATGGTTAGGTGACGACTAAGTTAGGGTTAAGTGGCGGCTACTTTAAGGTTAGGAGATAATTTAGATTGGAGTGGTTTTGAGTTGTATTTCATTCTCTCCTTTCATGGTTTTGAGTGCATGTAGATACTTCAAGCCTTGTTAGTAGTTGCAAGCCATAGTTTTGTGATTGTAGCATTTGAAGCATACAACCTTATGATTTCTTGTTAGTTAATACGATTGTTCCATTGAATGAACCTTGAATGTTTCATTTCTTGCTTGTTTTCAAATTATTTCCTAGCCGTCACCTAACCTTAGCTGTCACCAAAACCTAACCCTAGCCACCGCCAAACCCTAACCCTAATCGCCATCAAAACCTAACCCTAGCCTCCGCCAAACCCTAAACAGCCTCCACTTCCAAACCCTAGCCACGTAATTACTATAAAGATGTGAATATTATTCATCCTTTTGATGAATGTTTAACACATTCATCAACATTGGGAATTTAGAAATGAATAATATTTCTAACACAACTTTTGTGACTTCTTGTTAGTTAAACAATTGTTCCAGTTCATGAACCTTGAATGTTTCATTTTTTGCTTATTTTCAAGTTGTTTCAAATAGGTTATGGGCCCACACTAAACAAGAAAAAGGACATTGTGTTAAAACAAAAAATAGTCAAGGGTTTAGTTTATATAACATCCTTTTGAGGGAAGGTTTTTAGTTTGCAAGGTTGCAAAGAGAGTAAAAGTCCATTTCTAAATGAATGGGAGGTGTGGAAGAGATTTCTTCAAAGTGTTGTAAGCTTTTCAAGCATGAAAAACTTATTCTTTAAGTTTTTTTAAAAGTATCAAGTTTCAAAGTGAAAGTTTGTGGAAGAGAGTTTTTCGATTCATTGAAAGTTTGAGGTGTGTGGGAAAAAAAAGGTCTCTGAGTTGTTGAAAGTGTGAAGTTTCAAGTGTGCCAAAGAATTTTTCGCATTGTTACAAGTTTCAAGTAAAATTTCAAGCTTGTGTAATAAAAGATTTGCAAGTGATAGAAGTTTTTTCTTTTCAACTTTACGTGAGGGGTCAAAGATTTTCTTCGAAAGCTTTCAATATTCTGTAAGAATGTTTGTTGTAGCATTTGTGTTCAAAATGGAATCCTTGAAAGCCATGGAGAAGTTTGATGGTGTTCACCTTTGCAAGTTCAAAATGCATATGATGCTTTCTAAACATGGGCTTCGAAAATTTGTTGATGGGAGTGCCACCTGCCAAGTGAAAAAGTTGCAAGGGTCAATTACCCTAGGCTAGGGTTAGGGTTTGGTGGCGGCTAGGGTTAGGATTTGATGGTGGCTACTTTAGGGTAAGGAGATAGTATATAATGGAGTGGATTTGAATTGTCTTTCATTCTCTCCTTTCATGGTTTTGAGTGCACATAGAACCTTCAAGCCTTGTTAGTAGTTGTAAGCAATAGTTTTGTGATTGTAGCATTTGAAGCATACAAACCTTTGTGATTTCTTGTTAGTTAAGACGATTGTTCGATTTCATGAACCTTGAATGTTTCATTTCTTACTTGTTTTCAAGTTATTTCCAATAGGTTATGGGCCCATACCAAGCAAGAGAAAGGACATTGTGTTAAAACAAGAAATAGCCAAGGGTTTAGCTTGTATAACATAGAAAGGGAAAATCCTTTTGAGGGAAGGCTTTTAGTTTGCAAGGTTGCGAAGATAATAGAAGTCCATTTCTAAGCCCAAGTTGCATGCCTCCTTGTTGCCCTGGATGGAAATTTGATTTTGATGACAACATTATTATTGTTTCAAAAGCAACATCAAGGAGAATAAACTCTATATTGTAGGATATGGGGGTAGGTAACATTAGTTGAGAGATGTTGAAAAACCCACTTGTAGACGAAAAGCCCAAGAAAAGTGTACATAATTTCCCACTTGTAGAAGACACAAAAAAAAAAACAATATAAAAGAAGAGCCCAAGTAATAACCCCAAGAAAACATGGACAAAAAGTGAACTCAAAACTAGCAAATGCCCCATTGAAGAAATATCATGTAAAATAGATTCAAAAAAACCTAAAATATCATTATTTGGTTTCAAAACCCATAGTACAGAATAAAATGGAGTTGTATCTCAAATTTCTTGTTTATTTTAGGTTATTGAAACTTCTTTTTCATGTTTTTAGCATTGTCTTGACTCAAGGGATTCATGTTACTGTGAGGACATAATTGTTGATGGCCTTTAATCGCCTTGAATCTGTTGAATATCTATCTTTAAGAGCAAATGATGGATTATGAGTCTTTGATCAAACAATACTAATGACATATTTTGCCTAGGTTTCCATATTAAAATTATGTTTGTCATATGTTTGGGTGCAAATCCTTTAAGGTCGACCACATAGGACGAAAAGGGCCTGGTCCTTATTGCAATTCTTTTGTACCCTATATTTTGATCCCCATAAAAAATAATGAGTCAAAAGTTGTTAAAATTTTCAAACAAATTATATTTTGGACCATTACAATTCTAGATTCCATCATAATCATCCATAAACATGTCTTTACATGGTAAAAAAGGATTAGGTGAAAAAGATAGAAATGGGTGAGTTGTGACAAGATTTTGGTACACCTTAAAAAATTTGAACCCATTTCAAGGACTATATTTGAGTGTCTTAAGTTTCAAGGACCACATTTTATTTTAGTTTCCTATGTTTCTATAAGTTTAAAATTTCATTTATTTTAGATAGTTTGAATGTTAAACATATGTTATTTTTTAAAGGCCCATACTATATTTTGCATTGTTTCATAATACTAAAAAGTTGTTTAGGAAATCTCAAAGTTTAAGTTTCAGTTTCGATTTTGGTTTCGTGAGTGCTTATGACTTTATTATGTTTTGGCACTTTTTTTTTCATTATGATTTTGCTATGTTTGGACAAATTTCTTATGTCTCTGTGAATTTCCTATGTCTCTTTGAAATTGTCATGTTTCTGAAGATTATGTTTCAATGAACTTCCTATGTTCTAAAGTAGATAATATGTTTCAATGTGCTACTTTTGAAGGTTTTGTTCCTTAATACCTAACACATGGTTAGGTTACTCATTTTTTGTGTCTAAACGTCAATAATATTGGAAAGCTATTTTAGTTTTTAGGAAATCTTGAAGTTTAGGTTTCGATTTCGGCACTACTTATGAATTTGTTATGTTTTGGCATTTTTTATCTCTAGGATTTTCCTATGTTTTGATTTTAATCTCATGTTTCTATGAATTTCATATGTTTTGGTGAATTTCTTATGTTCTAGAAAATTTAATATCACTATGAGAAAAAGGGGTGTTTTGTAACTAAACTTGTAATTTAATTTTTGAATTACAATGACCACTTGCAACTCATTATATATATGGTGCAACTCATTGCAATTCAATTGGAATTATTTCAAAACCACTCATTTTCAACTACTATGCAACTCCATTACAATTATAGCCATAACGTCATGTTAACATTAGTAATTTTATCCATCCCTTAAAACTTGACATGTGGCACTACAAAGATTTTTGGATTTAATTTTTTTGATCTCCATCATCTATTATGATCATTGATGGTTCGATATTATGACGCATGGCTTAATAAAAAATTGCCACATGGCATATTAATTAAAATTTGAGAAATTAAATAAATAAATAATGCATTATAATAGTTAGGTACATTGATACATAGCCATACGTAGGTAGGTTGGTAGGTCTTAAGACCAACATACCGACACTACATACATACATAGGTACATACATACATACATACATACATAGAAAAATAAGACCTACTTACTTACATAGGTAGGCAACTAGGTAGGAAAGTACAAGACTAGATGAATTAAATAATAATTTTGTAATTTTGTAATTTTTAAAATTTTGCCTTTAATGTTAAGCTTTCTTTTAACTCATCCCAAAAATGGCATGTGTATTTTAGTGTGAAAACATAAGAAAGGACACCTTTTTATATAATTTGTGACATGGGTTAAATCCTCTACTTGTTTTTTAATTGCAAATTGAATTGCAACAACATAGGGTAAACTAATTACTTATTGAACATATAAACACTTAGGGAGCAAGATCCAAGGGGAAGGCTTTATTGTTTTTGGTGTCCAAACAAAACTTGAACCCGTCCTATTGGCTCATATGGCACATTAAAAATCGTGAAAAACATAATAGAATTGAGAAAGTTATGGCCCCCCAAAATAGAAAGGGTCAAGAACTCAAAAAAAAAACCATCGAATGCTACAAGGCCGATTCTTGAACACCTAGAAAATTCCTTATATATTGCTTTGTTGCTATTAAAGTTCAAAGATGATTTGTAGAACTTTAGGTGGTGCTCATATAGCACTTTAAATTGTTTAAAATGAATAAAAAATAAGAAAGTTATGAGGTTTGAAAGTAACAAGGGTCAAAAATGGAAAAAAACACATTTTGAAAAAACGTATTCTTTTTGTTGATTTTTTTTGGGCTGGTCCTTTAACTTTGCATTTCAAAGTGATATGTAGAATTTTAGGTGGCATTCCTATAGCACTTTAAATCATTCAAAATGAATAGGAAATAAGAAAGTTATGAGGTTTGAAAGTAGGAGGGGTAAAAATGAAAAAAATGAAAAAAAACACATGTTGCAATCTGTAAAAATGTATTTTCTTTACAATTTTTTTTTGGCAAGTCCCTTAGCTTTGCATTTCCAAGATGATTTGTAGAGCTTGAAAAGATGCTTCTATAACATTTTAAATCACTCAAAATGGAGGAGACAACTACTTGCAACATAATTGTTGGGTAAGGGGCACATTTACAATAGTTTTAAAATAATAGTCACATGCAACTATAGTGAAATTCCTTCAAAAGTCAAACATGGTCGACTATGGATGTATGTTCATTATGTACAAATTATCATATAAAATATCCATTTTCAACTCACTTATAACTATAATACAATTAACTGATTTTTCTGAAATGGCAATATTTTTATCCATTCCCCGTATTTTCAAAAAGATAGTTGCATACTAGTTGTAATACCTAAGGGGTAGTTGCATAATAATTGTATATGAGTTTTTTTTAGCTCTAGTTGCAAGGCAATGTGGTTTTAATAGACACAATTTATCATAATGTATGTTTCAATGTCATGTTACGTATATTTTTCTTTCTAGAGGTCAAGGTGTCAAAAAGGCCAAAGTGTATCATATTTAATGTTAGTGATGACTAAAAATTAGTTTTCCCAAGACCTATAAAAACCCTAATCTATCTAACGCATGTCCCCAAATACATTTGATGAACATTTATGATGATTTTTATAGCTCATTTGATATGGCTTGAATGATTGTGTGAGTGTCATAGCTAACCTATGTTTCATTTGTCGCTTTCATGTTGTTGCTTTCTAGTTCCGAATTGTGTTTTCAATGGACTTTGATGAACTTCCAACTAGAGAATAATGGGATATGTTGTCTAAGTTGTATTTGGATTTGAATGCATAACATTTGTAAAGGATTCAACGCATAGTGCAACATTCACATCTTAAAGTTTTTACACACATGGAATTGATATGGACTATCAATTTCAGATTTGGAGCACACAAAGTGGAAATAAGATACATCCCTTCAAACCAAGTGCATGACTTTATCAATGGAGAGGAATAATGTAGTGATGCAAATTGCAAGTTCACACATTAGTAGTTATGAAGAAATGAAAAAGGGAAATTGTTTTACCCATGTTGGCATGGTTATTTGGAATTCTCTAGGTTTTGAATGCTGAACACATATCGACCTTCTTTATTTTGGAGTTGCTTGTTTTTTGAGAGTCTCACTTTCTTACACAACATTAGATTTTGACATAGTTTGAGTTTTTTTAATTGTTGATTTATAAGTATAATTGCAATTTTGGCCCAAAAAATATGACATATAATTTGTTGGCGTTAAAAGAGGACTTAGTTTTCAAAAAGAAGCCTCTTGATAAGAAAGGTAAAACAATTTAGAAAGGAAAATTTAAAAATCATGTTATAATTGAAAGTAATGGAAGGTCCTAGAAGAAAGGTTGCTAACATGCTTTTACCATCAAAACGTTATATCTTCTCCTTATAGTTTCAAAGATATGCTACTACAAGAAGAGGCACATTAATGTGACAAGAGGTCTTTGCCATGGGAAAATCTTCCAACATGACAAAACTGCATTCATCGCACATGTTTCCATAGCCTTAAGGACTTCGTAGTTAATAATTTGTGATTGGGGTTTTTTTGTTTCAGAAGTGATGGTAAAGCATCGTGGAAACATGCAAGAACTTGTAGAGACCGGTGGGAACCTGACCAAGGACACTTTTCTATGTGAACAAGACATACAAAACATAGTCGAAAAATTAGCAAAGGAAACATATAAAAAAATGAAAAGCTGCTGAGAATGTTCAAATGTGGGCTCAAAATAACCCAAACGTTTTGTTTTATTATCAAGATAGTGGGTCTAAAGTTGGTGGGGAGCTATCAGGGAATAATATCCCGTTCATAATTGGAATTTGAACTCCTTAACAGGCAACGATGATGTAACAATATGGTCATTAGAGTGTGGTTGCAATCAATGCTACCTTTGGAACAAATGAAAACAAGGTAAATTCTCTCATCGTAACTTGCGTTGCAAAGCCTAGGAAACCTTTGAAACATAATGAAACACGATTGTTATATGTTGACACATGCTAGAACTTGTTTATGTTCATAGTAGTTTCCATTGTACACATTGATGGTGTTTGACAAATGGAAGAATGGTTGTCTGGTTGTGTACATAATCACATCTTAGAGTAAGCAAAATGACCTATCATTATTAGGAAATGCGTCCTAGTTCACTTTGGGTTTCACTAGATTTTTGAGTGAATTTTGACAATTTTACCTAGTGAAATTGTTTAACCCCCTAGTGAACGGGGACCAGTTGCTATGGACAATGACTTGTTTCACTAGTACCTAGTGAAACAAGGTTACTCTCAAGTGAAATACAAATTTACCAAACCATTCACTTGCTAGTTAATTAACTAACCAGTATGGAAATTAATTAAATTTTAATTATTTAATATAGAATATTATTAATAATTTCATGATTTTTAAAGCCTATTATTTATTGACACATGTCACTACCTACGTTAGGTTAAAAACCTAACCTAGGTAAGTAGGTGATGTAATCAACCTAAGCACCTAGCCTAGGAATTCGATAAGAGAATATTCGATCAACATACCATTGTTGACAACACACAACACCACCCATGAAATTTGATCCCTTGACCTTTGGAATGGGGGCAAACATCTTTACCATCAAGCCACTCCACTTGTTATGATAATATGTTACATTACATTCTATTTATGAAATACTTCATTTTAAACATTACAAAAACATAAACTTTGAAAATTCATATCTTATTAAGATTTTGTTCAAATGAAATGATTTGAATTTACTTTTTAAGAAAATTCAATAATGTACATAATTACATTTATTTCCTTTTGAAAGTTTAAACCATTTGAACAAAAAAAAAGTTGAATATCATTATTCAATAACATTTTAATGACCATTTTTTTGAAAAAAAAAGTTTAATAAATGGATTTTTTTGTTAATATAATAATATTACCTATGTTAAACTACTTTCAATTATTATATGAATATTTTTCATTAATTGAAATTATTTCACCCTACATTATTTACGGCTATTTATGGTTATTCTCAATTACTTTTGGTTATTCTAAATTATTTTTGGCTATTTTAACTTATTTCACCTTAGGCTATGTTTAGTTATTGTAACTTTTTTGGGCTATTTTATGTTTTTTTGGCTATTGTAGATTATTTCAATTTAGACTACTGTAGTTATTATAAATTACTTTTGGCTATTTTAACTTATTTCACCTTAGGCTATTTTTAGTTTTTGTAAGTTTTTTTGGCTATTCTATTTTATTTTTGGCTAGTGTAAATTATTTCAATTTAGACTACTTGTAATTATTATAAATTATTTTTGGCTATTTTAACTTATTTCACCTTAGGCTATTTTCAGCTATTGTAAGTTTTTTTGTCTATTCTATGTTATTTTTTGCTATTGTAAATTATTTCAATTTAGAATACTTGTAGTTATCATAAGTTACTTTTGGCTATTGAAAGTTATTTCACCTTAAGTTATTTTTGTTTATTATAAATTATTTCAGCTTAGATTATTTTTAACAATCCTAAGCAGTTATAATATATGGATGTCGGTTATTATTTTATTAGTGCTATTGGTGGTTATTAATGGCTATTTATACCTATTTTATTTGTGGTTATTAATGTTTTTTAGTGGTTATTCTATTAAAAATTATTGGTGGTTATTTTATTAATGGCCATTAGTAGTTATTTTATTGATGGATATTTGTGGTTATTCTATTGGTGGATATTTGTGGTTATTCTATTGGTGGCTATTAGTGGGTATTTTATTAATGGTTATTGGTGGTTATTTTGTTAATGGCCATTGGTGGTTATTCTATTAATGGCTATTGGTGCTTATTTTATTAATGGTTATTGGTGGTTATTCTATTAATGGCTAATGTGGTTATTTTATTAATGGCTAATGTGGTTATTTTATTAATGGCTATTGGTGGCTATTTTATTAATGGCTATTGGTGGCTATTTTATTAATGGCTATTGGTGGCTATTTTATTAATGGATATTGGTGGCTATTCTATTAATGGCTACTGTGGTTATTATATTAATGGCTATTAGTGATCATTCCGTTATAAGCCATTGGTGGTTATTTAATTGGTGGTTATTGATAGTTATTTTATGAATGGTTATTAATGGTTATTGTATTATAAGTTATTGTTGGTTATTATATGTTATATTACAACTATTGGTGATTATTGTATTATAAAGTATTGTTCGATATTCTATGTTATAATATCATAAGCTATTGGTAGTTATTATATTGTAGGGTATTTGAAATTATTTTTCATAGGTTATTATATTCTATTTTAAATAATTTTTACGTTAGGTCATTATATTTTGTTTTAGATTATTTTAAAGTTATTATGCTTAGGATAAACTAATTTATAATAACATAAAATAAAATGACCTTGAATAATTTAAAGTATAACTTGAAATAACATATAATAGTTTAGGGTACAATAATGTATAATAGCCTATAATAACATAAAATATAAGCTAGAATGACTAAAGTAACTTTAAATAATATAGGGTATATCATAAACTAGCATAGATAATATTTTTAAAAACATATAAATAAACCTATTTGCTATAGTAAATTGTAATAGTGAATTATGTTAACTAGTAATAAAACATGATGTCTACATAGTGATATTATAGTGAAATAATTTTCACTAGGTGAAATCAGTAAAATGTAATGACATTATTTCACTTTTAAGGTCCCATAGTGATTTAAGCTAGTAAATTACACCTCACTTTGGTAGTAGTGTATCCAAATGGATGGATGTTATCAATTGAAAGATGTAATAATCAAAACTAGATTGGAAACCAAATGCTTTCATTGTTGATGATGCTGATGGGAAAATTAATTATCTAAGATAACATTTTAGTTCTTTTATCATTCCATATAGCCTAGTTGCACAATATTTGATTTAAATCTATGTTTCAAAGGTAGAGCTTTTTATGTTTCAAAGCGACTTGCACATGGATATGCTTCACGATGAAATTGTGTCATGTTATGGATATTGTTTCATTATGGGGTCCCTAACTTTAATTTCTTTTAGTGGTTTATATTTTGAATGGATTTCAATGGTTGAACTAAGTTTTAGTGGTTTATGTTTTGAGTGGGTTTCAATTGTTTATGTTTCGAGTGGGTTTCATTAGTCAAATTGGGTTTCAGTTTGTTATGTTTAGAGTGAGTTTTAATGGTCAAATTAGATTATATTGGTTTATGTTTTGAGTGGGTTTCAGTGATCAAATTAGGTTTTAGCGGTTTATGTTTCATTTGAGTTTCAGTGGTTTATGTTTCAGTGAATTATATCATGCATTTCAAGTTGAAACGTGGGTGGGCATAAGGTAGTGTGCGCATAGAAACCTTTGCGAACTAAATGATGTTTATTTTGGGATGATTGGTTATGTTTTAGAGATTATTGTATCATGTTTCTATTATCTTCTTTGATTGTCAGAAAGTATGGCCAAACACAAAGATTTTTTTTTTCCTTTGGCATGTTAAAAAAGCTTAGCAAAAGCAAGTGTGCATTAAAATCAAGGATGTGGTAGTTCGAGCAGAGGTCTTAAAGAATATGGGGCGTATCATGCATGATATAGCGTAACCCGATGGAAAAATTCCTTTGGAGTTTGCAAAGGAATAATTAATAAAGCTTATGGAAATGATTCCAAATGTTCAAGTATTTTGGTCGTATGTTATTTCAGAATGGGTGCCAAAATGCAAAATGCAGATGATGGGGAATCAAAATCCCCATACGTTAGCCATGATACTAATGCTACCATTAAAAGCTACCATGCATACCTGAAAGCAACATTGAAAACTACAAAATCACAACTCTTTGGAAGACAAGTGGGTTGGTGCATCTATCAATTATTGGAAGGTGTTTTGTTGCATTATTGGTATAAGAGTTTGAGAAATAATTGGGGGTTTATCCCAAATAGGGAGTAGGAACAATTTGTTATTAACACCATTCTTTATGGAAGGGAAATCCCAAACAACTTCAACCTTGCTTCCTCCATGTCCTTATGCACCTTTGTCTTGTCTTGTTTGCCAAATAATATTTTAACACATTATTTGAAATGTTTTGTTCAATATGCATGACATCTAGGGTGTTTCTGATTGGTAGCTCTTGCAATGCATAACAATATTTTTTTCAAAATGAGTATACTTATATTGTTGTCTCACCCACAATTGTTCCAAATTAATTTACATATAAGTTCACAATACAAGCTAAATCAAGATTCACCTAAAGGGCATTCTAAGTGAAATTTCCCCGCGTGGCACCTTGGGCCCACCCATGTACACTGAAGGAGGTTCCACTAAACCTATCAAAAGAACGACATCATAAGTTGATAAACATGTTCAGATTAGAAACTTCATAGAGTGGGAATGTTAGAAATATTATTCGTTTCTAATTCCCAATGTTGATGAATGTGTTGAACATTCATCAAAAGGATGAATAGTATTCACATCCTTGTAGTAGTTAGGTTAGGGTTTAGAAGTGAAAGCTACTTAGGGCTTGGCGATGGCTAGGGTTAGGGTTTAGTGCGGCTAGGGTTAAGGTTTGGTGGCGATTAAGGTTAGGGTTTGGTGGTGGCTAGGTCAGGGTTAAGTGGTAGCTACTTTAGGGTTAGGAGATAATATATAATGGAGTGGTTTTGATTTGTCTTTCATTCTCTCCTTTCATGGTTTTGAGTGCACATAGAACCTTCAAGCCTTGTTAGTAGTTGCAAGCTATAGTTTTGTGATTGTAGCATTTGAAGCATTCAACCTTTTTGATTTCTTGTTAATTGATACGATTGTTCCATTTCATGAACCTTGAATGTTTCATTTCTTGCTTGTTTTCAAGTCGTTTCTAATAATTTAGACTTGTGCCAAACCCATTTTGTATTATTGTGCAACCCATCCATGTTATATATGACTTAACTTAACCAAATGTGTCTTTATTATTAAATTTTTTACAATGCTCCTTTGTCATCAAGTATAATCACAGTGAACACATGCATTTTGGATGCCAATAAAATTAAAGGAGGTTTGATATATATTACAATCTTTTTTTCCACCTTGGATGAATTAGTGAATATAGTTGTTGTTTTGTTCATTTTGTTAGAAATATTATTCGTTTCTAATTCCTAATGTTGATGAATGTGTTAAACATTCATCAAAAGAATGAATAACATTCACATCATTATAATAGTAAGGTTAGGTTGAATAGTGGTGGCTAGGGTTTAGAAGTGGAGGCTACTTAGGGTTTGGTGGCGGCTAGGGTTAGGGTTTGGTGGTGGCTAGGGTTAGGTGACGGCTAGGCTAGGGTAAAGTGGTGGCTACTTTAGGGTTAGGAGATAGTATATATTAGAGTGGTTTTGAATTGTCTTTCATTCTCTCCTTTCATGGTTTTGAGTGCACATAGAACCTTCAAGCCTTGTTAGTAGTTGCAAGCCATAGTTTTGTGATTATAGCATTTGAAGCATACAACCTTTGTGATTTCTTGTTAGTTAATACGATTGTTCCATTTCATGAACCTTGAGTGTTTCATTTCTTGCTTGTTTTAAGTTGTTTCCAATACATTTGACTATTCTAGCCCACTTTTGCTACTTGGTTAGCATAACATTGGTTTGACATAGGACCATTAACGGGTCCTACACCCTCCATAAGTTAAACATCAATGTATTAATATTTCATAAATTGAAGCTAGGTTCATTTCGTGCCCCAAACTTACAATTGATGATTGCAAGAAAATCTACCCACAACAATCTTGAACATCTTGCCTATGTATTTATATCTATGAGTGTGTTTTCTTTCCATACTCAATAAGTAATGTGTACAAATGAATTTTGCATACACAGAACTTGCTAGTTGATCATTGGCACAACCCTATTCAATGCATGGCATCACCACCACACTTGATTTGTGTAATTAGTTGTCCAACGTCCCACCTTGAGTAGTAATAACACTTACATGTAGTTTAGGATTCATTGATTGTTTCCAAGGAATCATTTTAGTTGATTATTGTCACCAAGGGACTTCCATCCATCAAAGCCATTATCACATACTAATAATACTTCAATGCCCCTAAACAATTGCCCTTTCAAAACATACTTGCAACTTGACCTATTTTTGGTAGGGTTTACTAGCTAAACTTCACCTATTTGATGACTATATGTTTCTTGTGAACATTCTTTGTCATGACGAATCATGACAACCTTCCAATGGGCTGCACACCCCTTTTGCCTCCCCAAGTGCTAGAATAATAGACACAATGTCTTGCATAATGTGAACAAGAAATTGAATCCAATATCCCAATGCAGCCCTAATGTATTTAATGCTTAAGAGATTATTGGTTTTGTCTCAAGAATTAAGTGTCGCCACATGTTCATAATGATGTGGTTTAACATGGTAAGCACAACCATGGTTTGACATGGTCCAATTTCAATGGTCCTTACACCTTCTACAAGTTGCATCAACCTCCATAAGTTAGTCATATGTTTAATATATTTCATAAGCCAAAGCCAAGTTCACATTGTACCCCCAATTTTGCATAATGATGGCAAGCTAATCTACCCATAATAGTTTTGCATCTTGCCAACATATTTATATGATCATGAATACGTTTCTTCCCATACTCAATTATCAATTTGTACTGGATGGATTTCATTTGCAACTTGCTAGTTGATCATTGGTGCAACCTTGTTCAATATTGCATCGCATCACCACCACACCGTAGTTGATTTATGTTATTGGTTACACAACATCCACTTTGACTAGTCACAACACACGAACACGTACATGTAATACATGATTTTTGGGCTTAGGTATCATTGGTTGATTCTTATCACCAAGGCATGCACTTCCACCCATCACAACCATAATGCCTTATTAACAATGTTGTAGTGCCCTTCAACAACTGCCCTTTCAAATATATATTATACAATTCAATTTCCAAGAAGGTTGACCAAATAAACCTCATAAGTATTACATGATTATTTCCCAACATTTGACACTATCACCCCCCTCAAATTATATTATCCTTTCAACCAGTTATAAACCTCTTGTTTTGCCAACTGCACAATCTAAAACAATAGACATGTTATCTCACAATCATATATTTACACATTAGTGACAAGATTAAATCCAAGATGGTGAAACACTTTTATACACAATTTGCCCAGACATCAAACGAACTGAACTATATTTTGCACACATCCAAGTGTCTTAGTAATAGTCTACTAAGCTAACATAATTATTAACGTGCATGAGATAAACCATTAATGTGTTGTGGACAAAAAACATATCTTAGTGTGCCCTTGATGTATCCAAGGCTAGATAGATTGTTTAATTCACCTGGAGCATTAAATGTAGCCACATGTTCACCAGGGTTACAAATCTACAACCACATCCCACATTTTTGCATAATACTTGTGCACATTTTGACAAAAGGCAAGCAAGGACTACATGCAAATATTATTCATATTAATGCATGGATTTCATGCACGATTTGAAAACCCATCCAAACCAATTAGTGTTATCATCGTACAATTTGGCGCTACATTGCACACTAATACACAACATTTATTATGTAGTGGATTATAATGCAATATCAAATTGTGTGGGAAGAGACCATACCATGATTTTGTTGAAGATTATGATGTAGATGTTAGAAACATAGATAATAGTGTGGTAGATATTGGAAACAATGTGGTACATAAATGTTGCAAGTAATCAAAGACATAAGTAGATTCGAGATATGTTAGTACCATGAACATGTTAGAATAAGGAGGGAGAGAAATAGTTATCCCATATGGTTTGTCAATGAAGTGGTACATGGAAGGGAATAAAGAGCAAGGTTGGTGGGGAGTTGGATATTTCACTCCAAGCATTGTTCGCATACTTGTGTGTGTTTTATGTGCTTGTGATTGCTATGATACCACGTAATCTCTCCTCTAATCTTAATAGGTCATGGGCCCCACTCATGCGAGTTGCATGATTAGAGGTTTGATTACTTGTGTGCATCATAGTTATGACATTCTTGGTGCGAGAATGTTATGGAAGCCCAAAGAAGCAAGAATTTTAAAGAATTTTTAAAAAATTTATAGATCAACCAGTGTAATTTGGTAAACATTTGCGGGTAAAGAATGTTATGACAAGGTGCTAAATGAAGAATTTTAAAGAATTTTAATGTGCAAAATGAAGAATGTCATAACTATGGTGTGCATTGAGAGAGATTTTGAGGGTTTGTGTGTGTTGGAGGTGCAAGTTTGCACTTTTGGCGGGTTTTGGAGGCGCTTTTGGAAGCCTTGGAGGAGTTTTGAAGAGCTTTGGAGGAGCTTTGAGGTTCTGGAGGCCATTTGGAGTTTGGAGGTGCACAAGTGCTTGATTAGTGCTTTTTGGAGGTATTTGGAAGCATTGGATGTGCATAAGTGCACATTCCAACATTGTAAGTCTTGATTTGAGTCATTGAGGTGTATTTGTGCACATTTGATTTATAGAGCACTTGATTTGAGTTGGTTGAGTGCATTTTGAGTGTCTGAGGAGTCATTGATGCAAGTAGGAGCCATTAAGTGCTAAATTTTGTGATTGGAGGTGCATTGGTGCACAATTGAGCCTTCTAGGGGCCAGAGTGTGTTTATGAGAGTGCATTGAGGCAAATTGCATGTAAGAGTGTTCATTAGGCACTAATTGGCATTTGGTTGAGCGCATAAGTGGGTAGAGAGGTTGGATTTGAGTGCAAAATGGCATCGTTTGAGGGAGAGAGCGCTAGAGTCATTGACAAGTTCAATGGGGAGAACTTCAACCTTTGGAA